>Ga0194130_10000128_pt1:100000-145515 | contig 145515 bp, 104 predicted proteins | sample TA2KigsurfametaG_FD_160084 | JGI IMG/M metagenome (GOLD analysis project Ga0194130, IMG submission 160084) | Freshwater microbial communities from Lake Tanganyika, Tanzania - TA2015050 Kigoma 12 surface | ecosystem: Environmental > Aquatic > Freshwater > Lake | place: Tanzania... | reverse complement strand
GGCCGCGCCGGCGGATTCGATGGTCACCGTGCCGGCGCCGGTGAAGCCGGAAGTCGAAGGAGCCGTGTCGCGGCGGAAGACGATGCCGCCGCCCGTGACCGCGGTGGAACCCGCGTAGGTGCTGGCGCCCGTCAGCGTGAGGACGTTCGTGCCCGCCTTGGTCAGCGTGCCCGTCCCGCTGATGGCGTGGGCGAACGTGAGGGCGTCGGAACGGTCGAAGATGACCGCGGCGTTGTTGACGATCGGCCCGCCGATGACGCCCGCCGTGCCGCCTGCGCCGACCTGCAGCGTACCGGCGGAGACGGTGGTCGCGCCCGAATAGGTGTTGGCGCCTTCGAGGACGACGATGCCGGCGCCGGATTGCTGCAACGAACCCGTGCCCGAGACGACGCCGGCGACGGTCAGCGTGCCCGTACGGTTGAAGATCAGCGAGCCGTTGTTGGTGATCGCCCCGGCGCCGAGCGCGCCGGTGGCGCCGCCCGCGCCCACGCGGACCGTGCCGCCCGGGATGGTCGTGGCCCCGGAGTAGGTGTTCGCCCCGGAAAGGATGAGCGTGCCGCCGGTGGCGTCGGCCGTGACCGCACCCGTGCCGGTGATCGCGCCGCTGAGCGTGGTGCTGAGGCCGGAGAGGGTGAGGTTGGCCGAACCGGTCGTCGTGAAGCTATGCAGGGTATAACCGGCGGCCGTTCCCGTACCGACCGCGGCCAGTCCCGTGGCGAGCGTCCCACCGGCCGTACCAGCGGCGGCGCCGAGATAACGCACCATCACCACGCCCGATCCGCCGGCGCCGCCGTTGGTGGCGCTGCTACCGCCGGCGCCCATGCCACCGCCGCCGCCCGAGCCGGAATTGACGGCACCAGCGACGCCAGCCGTGCCGGAAGAACCACCGGAGCCGCCGACGCCGGAGCCGCCGACGCCGCCGACGGTGCCGCCACCGCCGCCACCAGCACCATAGTAACGCTGGGTGCCTGAAATGGAACTGACTACGCCCAGGCCGCCGACGCCGCCGGTGGTCCCGGAGAAATTCCCGCCGACGCCGCCGGCGCCGCCGCCGCCACCCGCAGGCGTATTAGGCTGAGCTCCGTTGGCGTTCCCACCGGCGTACCCTTGGCCGGCCGTGCCGGCAGCGCCGCTCTGCCAGGAGACGGTGGCGCTGACCGCACCCCCGCCGCCGGAAGCTCCGGTGGTCGGCGCCCCATAGAAATATTGGCCGCCGCCGCCGCCGCCCAGGGCCGTCACGCCGCCGAAAGTCGACGAACCGCCGGATCCGCCGATGCTGGCGTTGGCCGAACCTGCGTTTCCACCCGTTCCGACGGTAAGCGAGTAAAGAGCGGAACTGAAATCCGCTGAACCCGTGCGAACGCCGCCGCCGCCGCCGCCGCCGCTGCCATGGGCCGAGGCTTGGCCGCCACCGCCACCGCCGCCGCCGCCGACGATGAGATACTCGACCGAGGCGTCGAGGTCGAGGGTCAGGTCGCCGGTCAGCGTGATGGCGTTGGCGACGGTGGTGACCGCACGACCCAACAGCAAGGTGGCGCCGCCGATGGAGAGCGTGCCCGTGCCGAGGGCGGTGTTATGATAGGCGCCGATCTCGCCGCCGGTCACGGTCGTGCCGCCGGCATAGGTATTGGCGCCGAGCAAGGCGACGAGGCCGCTCGCGGAAGTGACGGAGCCCGTGCCGCTGATGATGCCGGAGACGGCGACGACGCCCGTGCGGGCGAAATCGAGGACGCTGTTGTTGACGATGGCGCCCGAGCCAAGCGTGCCGGCGGCGGAGCCATTGCCGACGCGCAGGGTGCCGGCGCTGATCGTGGTCGTCCCGGCATAAGTGTTGGCGCCGGTCAGCGTCAGGACGCCGGCGCCGAGTTTGGTAAGCGTGCCGGTGCCTGAAATCACCCCTGCGAGGGTCAAGGAATCCGTCCGGTCGTAGACGAGGGCCGCGTTGTTGACGATGTCACCGGCCATGGAACCGGACGTGCCGGCCGCGCCGAGGCGCAACGTGCCCGCAGAGATCGTGGTGCCACGCGAGTAGGTGTTGGCGCCGCTGAAGACCTGAGAGCCGGTACCGAGCTTGGTCACGGCGCCCGTGGCGCTGACGCCGGTGTCGGCGATGACGCCCGAGAAGGTCGCGGAGCCGGCGGTGCTGAAGGTACTCGCGGTGTGGTTGTCGACGCCGAGGGTGAGCGATCCGAGGCCGCCGGCGAGGCCGACGGTGACGTCGCCCGCGCCGGTCAGGGCGTCGATGCGGACGGCGCCATCGGCGACGGCGAGCGTGGCGCCCGTGGCGACGTTCAGGTCGGCGAGATTGTTCGTCCAGACCTCGTTGGCGTTGCCAGTCAGGGTCCCGCCTTGGACGTCGATGAGCGCGCCGGAGCCGAGCGCGAAGGTCGCGACGGAGGAACCCCAGGTGGCCCGGCCTGCGCCCGATTTGACCAACGTGCCGGTACCGCGGAAGGTAGCGGTGGCGTAATCACGGTCGGCGGCGGTGTCGAGGGCGAGGGTCGCGCCGGAGAGGATCGTGTGGACGGAGGAGCCATAGGCGCCTTGCAGCGTCAGGCGGCCCGCGACGACGGTGGTCTCGCCAGTGAACGAAGCGGCGGCGGCGAAGGTGGTGTTGCCGGCGCCGAGCTTGACGACCCCGCCGGTGCCGGTGATGGCATTGGGCAGGGTCGTGTCCGCGGCCTGATTGAGATACAGCAGGCCGTTGTTGACCACGCTGGAGATGGCGCCGAAACCGGACGTGACTTCCAGGACGCCGGGGATGGTGCGGGTGTAGACGACGGATCCGGTGCCGGTCTCGGTCGCGGTCGTCAGCCGGAGCGTGCCCGTGAAGGAACCGATGTCGGAGAGAGTCGTCTTGCTGGCGACATCGATGCATCCTGCGCCGTAACCACTGCCGGCGAGGCTCGTCGCGAGCGGCATCGAATAATTGACGCCCGCATAGGTCGCCATGTTCTGGCCGAGCTGATTGGAGGCGAGATAGGCAGTGCCATTCGAATACGGGCTGGCCTGGTCGACGAGGGCCTGGACGTTCGCGCCGCTCTGGACGAGGCGCACGAAGACCGTCTTGACGTAGGTGCCATCCCAGAACTGGAGCTGGAAACGGCCAACGTTGGCAACCGGATCGAAAGTCACCTGATAAGCGGCGGCGTTCGACGGGGCGGCCGAAAATGCCGTCCCTCCGAGCTGGCCGCCGGTGATCCGGCGCAGGACCTCGGCGACGGTCGTGTTCGCGGCGAAGTTCTGCGCCGTGGTCGTCAGGTAGCTGCTCAAGAGCGGACGATAGGCGCCCTTCACCTCGATGGTGCCCGTGCCGCTGAGCGGCAGGGACAGCAAGATATCGTCGGAGCGCCAGATCTGGAGCGTACCGTCGACAGCGATCGAAGTCGTACCGGTCAGCCAGCCCGAAGTGCCGCCTCCGCCGAGGGCGAGGGTGCCGGCGGAGATCGTCGTGGTGCCGGTGAAGCCGGAGTTGGCCGAGAGGGATAGTTCCCCGGCGCCCGCCTTGACGAAGCTGCCGCCGCCGGAGATCGCGCCGCCGAAGGTCGACGTGCCGGACTGCGTGATCGTGAGCGTCTTGCCCGTGGCAATCGTAATGCCCGAAGCGCCGGTCAGCGCGGAAGTCGTGATTCCGATGTTGCCCCCGGTGCTCGACAACGCGCCGTTGAGCGCCACCGCGCCGCCGAAGATGGAGATGTCACCCGTCGTCGCGATCGCACCGGCGACGGTGATGTCTGCCGTGTTGCCGGCCTTGCCGAGCGTGACGGAGGCCAAGGTCGCCGGCAGCGTGAAATACTGCGTGCTGAGCGCCGAAGTGAAGCTGGCGTCGATGGGCTCGACTGTGAACGCACCCGTGGTCCGCACCGGCGTGCTGGTAGCGTTGAAAATCAGGTTGTTGGCGCGGAGCGTGATCGCGCCGGACTGCCCGACCGCCCCGAGCGTCGAGCCGCCGGAAGCGTTGAAATATAACTTGTCCGAGCTGGTCCCGATTCCTGCGGTGGCTTTGATGGTCAGGGCGCCCGTCGTGGTCCTGAGGACCGCCCCGCTGTTGATCCAGACACCGTCGTTGTTGCTGCTGCCGCTGACACCGCCACCGGTGCCGTTGACCGTGAGGCTACCGGCTCCGGCGGTGACGTTCGCCTGGATGATGGTGCCGATGTTATAGGTGCCGGCATTGGCGCCGCCGACGCCGGTGATTGAGACGGCGCCGGTGCCGCCGGCGGTCAGCGGTCCGGCCGTGTTGAGCCAGACCCCGTAATTATGAGCCGAGTTGCCGCCCCGGCCGATGAGGGTGATATTGCCGTTCGACGCCGCCGTGGTGCTCACCGCGGCGTTGACGTAGACCCCTTTGAGGTCGGCGGCGATGTTTCTATCTCCATCCAGCAGGATGTCCCCCGCTGCGCTGATCGAGTTATAAACGGAGATATGTCCGCCCTGCAGCGTGACGGGTCCTTGGACGTCCAGGTTGGCCTGCACCCAGACGCCGGAGGTGTTGGTCGGGCTGCCGACCGTAAGTCCGGACAGCGTGGTCGGTAGGTTGAACCAACTGCTGGCCACCGTCCGGTTGAAGGTGGTGCCGGACGGACGGAACGTGAAAGATCCCGACGTCGCGATGATCGGATTGCCCGACGCCGCCGGCCAGTCGGCATCGAAAAATGAGAGCAGGATGTTCGCCGAGCTGGCGGTCACCGCCGTACCGGCCTTGAAACCGAGGGTCGGGGCGTTCGGGAGGTAGACGTAGGAATTCGCAGCCGTGCCGGAAAGCTCGATCGGTCCGGATGCGGCGAGGATGGAGCCACCATAGAAGACGACCGCCCAAACCTGGGAGCCGGGCGTCCCGGAAAGTTTGATGCCCCCGCCGGCGCCGGTCGCGGCGAGCAGGTTAGCCGTGCCGTTCATGCGGAGACCCTGGCCGCCGGCATAACTGGAGGCCGCCGAGCCGCCGGTGCCGGAAAGATGGATCGCCGTCGCCGAGGTCGACGCCGAGGTCATGCTGGCGTTGCCGAGGAGACGCACGCCCATGTTGAAGGAGTCGCCGCTGGAGGTCTGGCTGATGCCTTCGAGCAGGATGGTGCCCGTGCCGGAGTCGAAGGTCGTGGTGGTATCGACGCCGACACCCCAGGCTCCCCAACCTGTGATCGCCGATGTCGCGCTCCGTCCACGCAGGATGATGTCGCCGCCGCCGGTCGAGACGCCGTTGGTCTTGACGCTGGTGTCGATGCTGAGGGCGCTCCAATAACGGATGCCCTCAGAAGCATTGGTCACGGACATGCCTTCAGCGTAACCGGAACCGAGCGCGTCGCCGCCGGCCAAAGTGACCGCGCCGCCGGCGGTGATGATGCTCTGGTCTCCGGTACCGTAGATATAGCCCCCGCCCGTGCCGTCGGTGTTCGCGGCGACGAGGACGTCGCTGCCGGAGGTCCGCCAGGTCGAGGCCGCGGTGACGTGGACATAAGAACCGGCGAGCAGGCGGATCGGGCTGGCCGAACCTGTCGTGGTCAGGTTACCCGAGGTCTGGACGAAGCCGGTCCCGCGCAGCAGGATCTCCGCCGTGGAGGCGTCGGTCCGCAGAGGCAGTCCGATGGTCAGGTTCGATCCGTAGAAACGGATCGGTCCCTGCGCGTTGACGCTGCCCGTGGCCAGGGTGACGACCGAGGTGTTCGTCGTTTTGCCGAAGGTGAACGAGCCGATGCTGTTGGCCGCGGATGAAACCGCCCGGCCGACGTCGAGCCGACTGAAGGCGGGCGCCGCGGTGAAGCCGGTCGCGTTGAAGGAGGTGAGCTCGACCGAGCCGGTGGTGTTGATGGCGACGCCGTTGGTGGAGGTGACGTCGAAGACGTCAGCGCGCAGCAGCACGGACGCCGAAGAGGCGGTGACGACCGAGCCGGCGGCTTGTCCAAGTTTTGCGGTGGCGTTGGTACCGCCGATCGAGAGCTTGCCGGCGGCACGATCGACCAACACCGAGACCGAACCGGAACCGGAGAGGAGCTGGACGTCATCGACCTGCAGGTCGGAGCGCGTACCCAGGCCGGAGCCGCGTAGCGTGACCGACCCGGTTCCCGTGGCCGCGACGACCACCGGGAACCCGGCTGAGCCAGCGAGCTGCGTGCCGTAATAATTAGTCGCCACGCTCCCGGAACCCGTGAAGAGGATGTCTCCGTCGCCGGTGAGATAACTGCTTCTCGCCGTTCCGGCGCTCCAGCAGTGGAACACCGTGCCCGCCCAGGCGGACGCGCCCGCGGCCACGCCGTCGACGGTGATGTCGCCGGTCGCGCCGGCGTTGACGGTGACGCCTTCGAAAGCCGAGACCCCGGTGATGACGCTGCCGACGGCGAGAGTGCCACGTCCTCGCCAGACGACGTCGCCGCCTCCGGAATACATCCGGACGTTGGCGTTGTGACCGACGGCTGAATTGTAAGAACCGACCATCAGGCCGGCAGGAACGCCGGCATAATCCAACGCATAACCGGTCGGGATGGTCGTCCCCTTGGCCGAAGAGGCGGTCGTGCTGCCCCCGCCGAGGACGATCATGCCGCCCCCGGTGGTGTGCGTCGTCGCCGTCCGGTCCGCGGCGGTGCGCGAATCGAGGACGGAGCTGTCGCTGATCAGGATGCCGCGGTTGCCCGAAGCCGCGCCGCCCGAGTTCGACCAGAAGACGATGTCGCCGCCGTTGGTCTGAATGGTGCGCGATGCGCTGAGCAGCACATTGGAAACCGCTTGGAAGACGATCGGCTGGTCGGCGCCGTTGCTGGTGACGTTGGCGGAGACGGTGACATCTCCGCCGAAGAGCCGGATCGGACTGGCCACTCCTGAAGTGCTCAGGTTACCCGAGGCCTGCACCGACCCGGTGCCCTGCAGCAGGATCTCCGCCGTGGAGGCGTCGGTCCGCAGAGGCAGTCCGATGGTCAGGTTCGATCCGTAGAAACGGATCGGTCCCTGCGCGTTGACGCTGCCCGTGGCCAGGGTGACGACCGAGGTGTTCGTCGTTTTGCCGAAGGTGAACGAGCCGATGCTGTTGGCCGCGGATGAAACCGCCCGGCCGACGTCGAGCCGACTGAAGGCGGGCGCCGCGGTGAAGCCGGTCGCGTTGAAGGAGGTGAGCTCGACCGAGCCGGTGGTGTTGATGGCGACGCCGTTGGTGGAGGTGACGTCGAAGACGTCAGCGCGCAGCAGCACGGACGCCGAAGAGGCGGTGACGACCGAGCCGGCGGCTTGTCCAAGTTTTGCGGTGGCGTTGGTACCGCCGATCGAGAGCTTGCCGGCGGCACGATCGACCAACACCGAGACCGAACCGGAACCGGAGAGGAGCTGGACGTCGGTGATGTTGATATCAGAGAAGGTCCCCGAGGTCACGCCCTTGACCGTCACCGAACCGTTGCCCGTAGCCGCCAGGATTACCGGGAAGCCCGCGGACGACCCTAACTGCGTGCCTAAGTTGGTTGTAGCCCCGGTGCCGCTGCCAGTGAAGAGGATATCTCCGTCGACGGTCAGGTAGCTGCTGCTCGCGACGCCCGTGCGCCAACCGTGGATATCCATGCCGGCGGCGATGGTGTTGCCGACCGCCTCGCCGTCGATGGTGATGTCGCCCGTCGTGCCGGCGTTCACGGTCACCCCTTCGAAGGCGGAGATTCCGATCGTCAGGTTGACGACGTTCTGGGTGCTCCGGCCCCGCCAGACGACGTTGCCGCCACCGGAGAACATCCTGACATTGGCGTTGTGGCCGACGCCTGAATTGTAAGAACCGATCATCAGGCCGGCCGGCGTGCTGGTGTAGTTCAGCGCGTAGCCGGTCGGGACGGTCGTGCCCTTCGCCGAAGTTTCGGTCGTGTTGCCCCCGCCGAGGACGATCATGCCGCCCCCGGTGGTGTGCGTCGTCGCCGCCCGGTCCGCGGCAGTGCGGGAATCAAGCACGGAACTGTCGCTGATCAGGATGCCGCGGTTGCCCGAAGCCGCGGCGCCCGAGTTCGACCAGAAGACGATGTCGCCGCCGTTGGTCTGAATGGTGCGCGATGCGCTGAGCAGCACATTGGAAACCGCTTGGAAGACGATCGGCTGGTCGGCGCCGTTGCTGGTGACGTTGGCGGAGACGGTGACATCTCCGCCGAAGAGCCGGATGGGACCCGCGATGCTGATCGCCGAGCCGATCGTGACGGCGGCGCTGTTGCCGGCTTTGCCGAGCGTGAGGCCGGTCAGCGTCGACGCGTACGTATAGGCCGTCGTCACCGCCGAAGCGAATCCGGCCGAAGCGGGCTCGATCGTGACCGCGCCGACCCCGGCGAAACCGGAGGTGGCCGGCGGCACGTCGCGCCGGAACAGGATGCTGCCAGCGTCGACGTTGGTGACGCCGGAATAAGTCGCCGCTCCCGTCAGGGTCAGGATGTTCGTCCCGACCTGGGTGACCGCCCCCGCGCCGCTGATGTTGCCAGCGAAGGTCAGGGCGTCGGAACGATCGAAAGCCAGCACGCCCTGGGTGACCACGTTGCCGGCCAAGGAACCGGCGGTCCCGCCGGCTCCGACGCGCAGCGTGCCGGCCGTGACGGTCGTGCCGCCGGTGTGCGTCAGGGCGCCGGTGATGACCGTCGTGCCGGGACCGAGCTGCTCCACCGTGCCCGTGCCGGACACGTCGTTGGCGACGGCGTACGTGCTGGAGCGGTTGAAGACGAGCGCGGCGTTGTTGGTGATCGCCCCGGCGCCCAGCACGCCGGCGGCGCCGCCCGCGCCGACGCGCAAGGTGCCGCCGGAGATCGTCGTGGTGCCGGTCGAAGTGTTGGCGCCGGTGAAGGTGACGGTGCCGCCCGTGGCGTTGACGGTGAGGGCGCCGGCGCCGGAAATCGTGCCGCTGAGCGACGTGCTGAGCGCCGAAAGGACGAGGGACCCCGCGCCCGTCGAGGTGAAGGTGTGTAGCGTGCGACCGACCGCTCCGGCGGTGCCGGTCGAAACCGTGCCGCTGGTGCCCGCCGAGGGACCGAGGTAGCTGACGATGAGGACGCCCGAACCGCCGTTGCCGCCGATGGTGACCGCGTTGCTGACCGCGCCGTTGCCGCCGCCGCCGCCGCCGGTGTTGGCCACGCCGTCGGGAGCCCGGGCTCCCTGCAGGTTGACGGCTCCGTTGCCGCCGCCCCCGAGTCCGCCGAAACCAGCGGCCGCGAGGTTAGCCGTATGCACGCCGCCGCCCCCGCCGCCGCCGTAGTATGCGTCCGTACCGGTGATGGCGGAAACCAGACCGATGCCGCCGTTGCCGGCCTGGGTCGTCGAGGCGGTGCCGCCGACGCCGCCGGCGCCGCCGCCGCCGCCCGCGACGTAGCCGTACGTCGAGACGCCGTCGCCGATGCCGCCGGCGAAACCTTGGCCGGTAGTGCCGGCCGCCGCCGTGAGGTTGGCGCCCTGACCGCCGCCGCTACCCCCGGCCGTGGCGGCGATCGTGTTCCAATTACCGCCGGCGCCGCCGCCGAAGGCGGTCAGCCCGAAAGCGGTGGTGTTGCCGCCGGCCGTCGCCGCGGTGCGGACACTGACATTGATGTTGGTCGAACCGGTGCCGCCGGCGCCGACGGAAACCGCGGACGTCGTGGCCGTCAGCGCGGTGGTGCCGGTCAGGACGCCGCCGCCGCCCCCGCCGCCGCCGACATGGGCGCCGCCGCCCCCGCCGCCGCCGACCAGGAGATAATCGACCGAGGTGTCGAACACGAAAGTCGTGGCGCCGGTCAGGGTGATGTCGTTCGCCAACGTGGCGAGGGCGCGACCGAACCGCACCGTGGCCCCGCCGACGCTCAGCGTCCCCGTGCCCAGCGAGCTCGCATGATAGACGCCGAGCGTGCCGGCGGTGAGCGTCGTGCCGCCCGTGAAGGTGCTCGCGCCCGTGAGCGAAAGGACGCCGGCCCCGGCCTTGGAAAAGGCGCCGTCGCCGGCGATCGCGCCGGTGAAGACCGAAGTGCCGGACTGGGTCAGCGCGAAGGTGGCGCCGGAGGGTACCGTGATCGTGCCGCCGCCGGCCAGACCCGCCGCCGAGACGGTGACGCCTCCGGCGCCGTTGAACAGCGCGGACGACACCTCGACGTTCGCGGAGGAAGTCAGCGAGACCGCGCCGCCGGAGCGGAGGCCGACGACCGAGCCGACGGTGCCGACCGTCAAGGCGTCGGCATCGCGGAAACTCACGGCGCCGACCGGCTGCGCGAGGGTGCCGCCGGCGAGGGTCGTGATGTTGTTGGCGGCGTTCGTGAAGGTGTGCGCGCCGGCGCCTTGCAGGACGAGGGAGGAGGCGGTCAGCGCCCCCGCGGTACCAGTCGCGGAGGTGCCCGCGGTGACCGTGAGGACGTTCGTGCCCACGCTGGCGGCGCCCGAGAAGGAGACGACGCCGCCGGTGACGGCGGTGTTGCCGAGCGCCTTCTTCTGACCGAGGGCCGCGGAGAAGGTCACCGCGCCCGCGCCCGCGTCGACCGTCAGCGGAGCCGACGCGAGCAGGGTCTCACGGACATAGCGGTTCGGGGTGGTCGACGTGGACGAAAGGTCGTTCCAGACTCCGCTCACCCCGACGAACTGAAGCATCGGCTCGCTGGCGGAGTCGGTGTTGGTTCCGCCCGAGTTGTTCGGCTCGTTGGTGTTCCAGTTCGTGTAGGCCCCGGAGATGGCGGTACCTTGGGGCACATTAGCCGCGTAGGTGTAATTCTGGGTGAAGAACCTGAGGCCGTTGCCGGAGTCCAGCAGGCCTTCGGGGCCGGTCACCCAACGCCAGGCCTGGTTGGTGCCGATGCCGACCACGCGGCGGCCGCCCAGCCAGGCGGTGTCATAGTTCGCCGCCCGGATGGCGATCATGTTCTCGAGGCGCGAGGTGATCGTGGCGAGATAAGTGGAACCGACCGCGCCTTGGGTGCCGGAGGCGGCGTTCGTCCGCGCGGTGTCCCAGGTGACGTTCGTGACGACGGAAGCATACGTGTTGCCCGCGTCGACCGCGCCCGCGAAGAGAGCCGAGCCGCCGCCGGTCAGCACGCTCAGGCCGCTGGCGTTGCCGATGAGCAGCTCACCCTGCGCCTCGAAGGCGCCGCCGCCGGTGTTGAACGTGGTGAGCGAGGCACCGGTGACGTAGACGTCGCCGCCCACCAGGGTGCTGACGCCGTTGACGGTGGCGGACACGCCGGAGCCGAACTTCAGGTAACCGCCGTTGGTGGCGAGGCTGCCGTTGACCTGGATGAAGCCCACCCCGTCGCGGGAGACGGCCGAGCCGTTGTTCTCGTAGTCGGCCTCGAACTTGAGATCGACCTTCCCTGCCGCCGGAATGAAGGCGCCGCCGAGGAAGATGTCGCGGTGCGCCCGCAGGTCGACGGTGATGTCGCCGCCGGCGGCCTTCGTGATGCCTTGGTTGAGGTCGATGACGAAGGAAGAGCCGGCGGCGCCGCGCGTCTCGAGGACCAGGCTCCGTGAGTCCAACGCGAGCGGCGTGCTCCAGGTCTGGCTGCCGCCGGTGAGCACGGAGCGCGAACCGGCGCCCGTGCCGAAAGAGGTCCCCGCCGCCTCGACGAGCAGCGCGCCGATCGGCGTCGTCGCGCCGACGTTGCCGCCGAAGGTGACGGTGCCCGTGCCGGCGTAGACGGTGAGCGCCTGGGCGCCGTTGACGGTCGAATTGAAGATGACGTTGCCCGGCGTGGCCGAAGCGACGAGCCGTCCGGTGATGGCGATGAAGCCGTTGTGACCGGCGGCAGGGGTGGCCCCGGCGGCGTTCGGCGAAGGGGCGGCATAGGTCGTCGTGGAAGCGCCGGTGACCGTGACGCCCGAGGCGCCGCTGGTGCCGGCGAAGCCGCCGCGACCGGACGTCTCCGTGGAAGCGTTGACGCCCACGCCGCCCTGTCCGCCGAGGATACCGCCGCCGCCGCCGCCGGAACCGCCGCCGTCAGGAAGCGGATTACCTCCGAAACCACCGGTGCCGCCGGCATTGCCCGAAGCGACCTGGGAAGTGGCGCCCTGCCCCGCCGTGCCGGGATTACCGGCGACATTGTTCGCGCCCGCGCCGCCGCCGCCGCCGCCGCCGACGAGCGTACCGCCGAGAATCGCGACGACCGAAGCCGCGCCGCCGCCGCCGCCGCCGCCGGAGGAGCCGGCAGAACCCGCGGCGCCACCGGCGCCACCCTGATAACCGGCGCGACCCGTGCCGCCGGCACCGCCGCCGCTGTTGGAAGCCTGGTTCGCGCCGCCGCCGCCACCCGTACCCGCCTGGATGACGGCATCCGTGGCACCGGAAAGCGCGACGGTCGCGGTGTAGTCGCCGGAAGCGCCGCCGGCCAAGCCGACCAAGGTGTCGGTACCGCCTTGGCCGCCGGTGCCGCCGACGACACGGAACATCACGGAAGATCCACCGAAGCGGGCGGTCAACTCACCCTGCGACGCCAGCCACTGATAGTTCGAGACGTCCCAGCCATACGAACTCAGCGTGACGGCGGAAGTGAGGTTGACCGCTCCGTTGTAGGTCTGATCACCGCCGGTGGTGACGTTGGCCCCGAGGTTGATGAGGTTGCCGGCGTTGAGCGTGAGCGCGCCGGCCATCCGGACCACGGCGCTCACGTTGATGTTGTTGTCGGCGGTCAGCGTCAGGCTGTTCGGGCTGAGCGACTCGATCACCGAACTGATCGTGATGTCGCCGGCGCCGGCCGAGTAGGTGGGCGAGACGCCGGAGGCGGAACCGCTGCCGGCGGTGCTGATCGAGACATTGCTCGTGAGCAGGCCGGCGCGCAGCTGGGCGGGGGTCAGGTTGCCGCCCGAGTCGGCGATGGTGATGTTGACCGGGTCGAGCAGCCAGTCGCCGGTGCGGCCCGCGGGCGCGCGGGTGTCGACGCTGAGCGACGGGACGTCCAGGACGCGGCCGGAAGTCTCGACGCGTCCGCCGTCGCCGCCGAGTCGACCGCCGCGGGCCAGGATGCGACCGGCGGCCTGCGTGAGGGAGGCGGCGTCGCGGACGTCGGACCAGAGCACGACTTCGCCGCCGGCGCCGAGGCGGCGCGCGGAAGCGTCGATGAGCGCGGTCGCGTCCATGGTGACGAGGCGCGATTGCGGCAGCGTGCCGCCGCCCTGCCACTCCCCGCCGACGCGGACGCGGCCGCCGCCGAGCTCGCCCTCGGCGAGCAACGAAGAGGAGTCGAGGAGCGCGATGGTCGGCGCGACGACGGTGATGTCGCCGCCCTTCCCCGCCGCGGCGGAAGCGTCGACCAGGCCGCCCTGCTCCACCGTGTCGGAAGCGCCGAGGTAGATCCGGCCGCCGTCCTGCGCGATGCCGGTGGCGGCGATCTCGCCGGTGTTACGGATGACGCCCGCGGCGAGGGCGTTGTGCGCCTGCGCGGAGACGATCACCTGCCCGCCGGGCGCGGCGACGATGCGGCGGTTCTCCACGAGCGCGCGCACGGTGGCGGGTTCGACGAGGAGGCCGGTGACGCCGGCGGCGGGATCGAAGTTGAAGCTGACGGCCTCGCCCGCGGCGAGCACGACCGTGCCCGCCTGCGCGAGGATGACGCCGGCGTTGCGGACTTCCGGCGCGAGAAGGGCGACGTAACCGCCGAGCGCGCTGCGGATCGTGCCTTCGTTCACGACGGAGCCGGTGGCGCCGTCGCGGCTGAAGTTCAGGCGACCGGCGAGGAAGTCGGCGTCGCGGATCGACAACGTCGAGGCGACGAACGAGCCGACGTCGACGCTCGAGCTCGGACCGAAGTAGACGCCCTGCGGATTGACGAGGAAGACCTGGCCGTTGGCCTCGACGCGGCCGAAGATGCGGCTGGCGTCCGTCCCGACGACGCGGTTGAGGATCGCGGACGACGCCGAAGGCTGGTCGAAGCGCACGGTCGCGTCCCGCCCGACGTCGAAGGCCTGCCAGTTGACGATGGCGCGGTCGGAGCCCTGCGTGACCTGGAGCGTCGGAGAGCCCGGCGCTCCCGTCGTCGCCATCGACACCTGGCCGGCCGCCACCTGTCCGCCGCTCGGGAGCGCGTTCGTCGCCGGCGCCGTCTGCGCGAACGCCGACGGCACGAGGAACGCGGCCGTGAGGAGCACGGCGCGGGACAGCGGGAAGCGGCGGCGCGGCGTCTTCAAGCTCAGTAGTTGAGGCTCACCGTCAGCCAGAGGCGGTCGTGCCGGAGCGTGCCGTCCTGGTCGGAGCCCTCCGGCTTGGGGTTAGGGTTGTCGCCGAGGCGGCGCGACCACGTGGCGCGCCAGACCGTGTCGGCGGGGCCGGCCCAGCTGAGCCCGAGCCCGGCGCCTTCGTAGGAGAGATAGTTAACGGCCGCCGCGCCGTTGATGGCGTTGTCGGCGTTGACGCGCATGCGGGCGTGGTCGACGAAGGCGATCGCCTGCCAGCGCGTGGCGAACTGCCAGCGGGTCTCGAGCGCGGCGACATAGCCTTCGTCGCCCGAGCCTTCGTTGACCGGATAGGCGCGCACGCCGCCGACGCCGCCCGCGAAAAGCTTCTCGGCGGAATCGAGGTTCTTCGAGGCGAGCTGTCCGTTGAACGAGGCGGCGAGCACGAGGCCTTCGGCGAGGTTCTGCGAGCGCGCCAGCGTGAGGCGCAGTTTCTGGAAGCGTCCTTCGGCCTTGGTCGTCGAGGCCACGCTCGCCTGGTTCGGGGAGCCGCCGAGGTCGAGCTCGCCCGCGGTCCACTGCAGGTTCGCGGAGGTGACGCCGCCGCCGAGGAAACCGTCGTACACGTTGGCGTTGAAGCCGGCCGCGACCGAGCGGATCGCGTAATCGCTCACGGGCACGTCGGCCGCGGTGTTGCGGAAGGCCTTCGACTCCAGCCCCGCGGTGAAGTTGACGTTGAAGACGCGACTGCGCGCGAGCGGACGCAGGTAATCGGCGGTCCACGTCGTGGACCGGCCGGCGAGGCGCGCGGCGACGAAGTCGGCCGACACGAGCTCGTAGTCCATGCGGCCGACGCCGAAGGTGAGGCGCGAGCCTTCGTAGCCGACCGGCAGGCCGAAGCCGAGGCGGCCGTAGCGGGCGCCTTCCGACTTGAGCAGGTCGGCGGAGAACTGCTCGCCCAGGCCCTGCGGCGAGGCGAGCGCCACGCTGGCGAGGGCGCGCGGCGCGCCGGTCGAACGGGGGCCGGCGTTGTCGGCGCTCACCGAGCCGGACCCGAGCGGCGTCTTGCGCGAAAGCAGCACCAGGTCGCTGCGGCCTTCCTCCGTCCCGGCGGCCAGACCGCCCGTGACGAAGGCGCCCGGCAGGTCGCCGGCGAGGAGCAGGCCACGGTCGAGCAGACGCATGTCCGTCGGCGCGCCGGGGATCATCGCATGCGTGATGATCTGCTTGAGCAGTTCGGGCGAAATCCGGCCGTCGGAGACCGGGTCCAAAATCACGCCGCCGAAGCGCGACTCGAGCACGCGCAGGAGCACGACACCGTCCTTCACTTCCTGCTTCGGGACCGAGACCGTGGCGACATAACCTTGGCGGCGGTAATGGAGCGAAATCTCGGCGGCGGCGTTGCGCAGATCTTCGAACGTCAGCGGCCGGCCGACGTAGCCGGCGAGAAGGGGGGCGAGCTGCTCGGAGGGGATCAGCAGGTTGCCCGTGAACGTGAAAGTCTTGACCGTCATCGTCGGCCCCTTGGGCTCCAGAATCTCCACCTTGGGCGGGGGGGCCGGGGGACCGACGTCGGGGAGTTTGGGGGCCGGGAAGCTGCGCTGGATCTGGTTGAGCAGGCTACCCGCGTCGGGGGCGGTCTGACCCTGCAATTCCCCCCAAGAACTGGCCAAAAGTATACCCAGTAAAAGACCCCAACCGCTGATAGGTGGAGAATATGCCGAACACTTACACATAACACACGACATGTGGGCCACCAAGGAAATTAAGACCATGCCTTATTTGCAACACTTTGCGACTCCCTCGACACACCCCACAAGCTGACCTAATGTGAAAGATGAAGGGTTGAATTTTGATTAAAACAGGCGTATATTTTCACTTTAAGGAGTTAACATAACTCTTTTAGTTCAAATGCCGGCTCGGCCCGGCCCTATTTTTGGGACGTGATTGCCATCGCATTCGCTCGTCTCGAGGCAGGGACGTATCTCCGAGCCGTCTGTTCGCCAAAAGCTTGCGTCTCGATCGGGATAACGGCGGGCTGGGAGAGCCCGCCCCACCCAAGGCAGCAGCATCCTCTCCGGTTTCCGGTCTCCTTTTGAGCTTGGCCCACTCCCCGCGCCCACGCGCCCCCTATGTAGTGACGCGGTCCCGACCCTACCCAGATAACGGCGGTTGCGATGACGTCGCATCCCTACCCTACCTACAAAGGCATCCCGCCAGCCCCCGATTCAACGAGAACTACTGTCCTCCCCACCGCACCCCCTAATAGGAGGCCTTTTTCCCGCCTTTCACCTTGCTGACTTCCGGGGGTTGTCCTTCTTCCAAAAGACCTTTTTCACGCAGATGGTCACCGACAACAAGCCCTCCCTGGTAGCCATAAATGTAGACGGGGTGGAGCATCTGGTGCCGGCAGGGGCCAACCTGGTCGACGTGCTGGGCCGGATCGGCCGCGAGGTGCCCCATTATTGCTACCACCCGAAGCTGCCGGTGGCGGGCAACTGCCGCATGTGCCTGGTCGAGCTCGGCTCGCCGATGCGCAACCGCGCCACCAACGAAGTCATCCTGGAGAACGGGAAACCCAGGATCGGCTGGCAGCCCAAGCCGGCCATCGCCTGCGCGACCATGGTCTCACCGGGGCTGCACGTGAAGCTCGACTCGCCGGTGGTGAAGTCGTGCCGCGAAGGCGTGACGGAGATGCTCCTGGTCAACCATCCGCTCGACTGCCCGATCTGCGACCAAGCGGGCGAATGCAAGCTGCAGGAATACTCGGCCGAATACGGTCGCGGCGCCTCGCGCTACGACCACGAGAAAAACGCGAAGCCCAAGCGCTCGCGCCTCGGGCCGCGCGTCACGCTCGACGACGAGCGCTGCATCCTCTGCTCACGCTGCGTGCGCTTCACCTCGGAGATCGCCAAGGATCCCGTGCTGGGCTTCGTCAACCGCGGCTCGTTCAACACGCTGACCTGCTTCCCCGGACGCGAGCTCGACCACAACTACTCGCTCAACACGGTCGACATCTGTCCGGTGGGCGCGCTCACGAGCACCGACTTCCGCTTCAAGATGCGGGTGTGGTTCCTCAAACAGACGCCGAGCGTCGACACGGAGTCCTCGGCCGGCGCCAACACGACCGTCTGGTCGCGCGAGGGCGTGATCCATCGCATCACACCGCGCCGCAATGACGCGGTGAACGACACCTGGATGGCCGACTCGGGACGCGAGCTCTACAAGCAAGTCACGGCGGAGAGCCGCCTGCGTCACGCGACCGTGCGCGGGGTGCGCGCGACCGCGGAGGAGGCCCTCGCCGCCGCCTCGGCCGCGCTCGCCTCCGGCCCGCTCGCCGTGGTGGGCTCCGGACGTCTCTCCGTCGAGGAGCAGCGGCTCCTCGCCCGGCTCGTCTCGGCGCGCGGCGCCACCGCCTACGTCCCCGCCCACGTCAGCAAGGGCGACGGGCTCCTCGTCTCCGAGGACCGCACGCCCAACTTCCGCGGCACGCTCGTGACCGGCCTCACCGCCCGCGAGGCCGACGCCGACCTGCGCGCGCTCGCCGCCGACATAGAGTCCGGCAAGGTGCGCACGCTGCTCGTCTGCCGCGAGGACGTGACCGCCCTCGGCCTCTCCGCGGCGCTCCTCGCCAAGGTGCGCACGGTCGTCATCGGAACGCACGCCGACGCCACGACCGCCGCCGCCGAGGTCGTGCTGCCCGGCCTCACGGTCTTCGAGAAGCACGGCACGTTCATCAACTGCCAGTTCCGCCTGCAGACCTTCGCACAGGCCGTGCCGGGACCCGCGGGCGTGATGCCCGACGCCCTAACCATCGCCCGCCTCGCCGGCGCCGACGCCTCCAAGGTCTGGCAGGACCTCTCCGCCCTGCCCCCGCTCGCGGGGCTCGACGGCGCGAAGCTGCCCGCCGAGGGCGTGCAGCTCGACGGCTCCGCCTGGTCGGGCCTGCGTTTCCCCGAAGGCCGCCTCCTCAAACACGCGCCCCTGGCCTGAGACCCATGGAATCCTTCCTATTCGACCTCCTCGCCTCGCCCTCCTGGCCCTTCGCGGCCGCACGCGGGGTGATCGTCATCGGCGTGCTCATGACCATCGCGGGCTACTCCGTGCTGCTCGAACGCAAGGCCTCCGCCTGGATCCAGGGACGCATCGGGCCAAACCGCACGAGCCATCCGCTCATCGCCTGGATCCCCCTGCTCGGCACCTTCCTGATGAAGGGTGGCTTCATCCAGCCCGCGGCCGACGGACTTAAGTTCCTCTTCAAGGAGGACCCGCTGCCCGGCCACGTGCGCAAGGGCTACTACGTACTCGCCCCGGTCGTGGCCCTCGCGCCCGCGCTCGCGACGGTCGTGATGCTGCCCTTCGGGCGCCTGCCGGACGGCAACGTCATCGCGCTCTGCCCGGGCGCCGACGTCGGCGTCCTGTTCATGTTCGCGACCAGCTCCCTCGGCGTCTACGGCATCGCGCTCGCCGGCTGGTCGGCCAACTCGAAGTACCCCTTCCTCGGCGCCGTGCGCGGCTCCGCCCAGCTCATCTCCTACGAGCTGGCGATGGGCCTCTCGGTCCTCACCGTCTTCCTCGCGACCGCTGCGCCGGGCGTCAACAGCCCGCTCAGCCTCGTGGCCATCGTCGACGCGCAGCGCGGGGCCTGGAACGTGCTGTGCCATCCGCTGGCCGCGCTGATCTTCCTCATCTGCGTCTTCGCCGAGACCAACCGGCACCCCTTCGACATGCCGGAATCGGAGACCGACCTCGTGGGCGGCTTTCACACCGAATACGGGTCGTTCAAGTTCGGGCTCTTCTTCGTCGCCGAATACGGCCACATGGTCATCGGCTCGTCGCTCTTCATCCTGATGTTCCTCGGCGGCTGGCACGTGCTACCCTGGCTACCGACCGTGGGCACCGGCGTCGTGGCCACGCTGGCCGGACTGACGGCATTCTTCCTCAAGCTGGCCATCTTCCTCTTCTTCTTCGTCTGGGTCCGCTGGACCGTGCCCCGTTTCCGCTACGACCAGGTCATGCGGATCGGCTGGCGCGTGCTGCTCCCCGCCGCCATCGTCAACCTCCTCGCGTACTTCGCCTGGTACGCCTTCAACCAATAGACCCACGCCCATGGCCGTCAAAGTCGTCGAACGCCGTCCGCTCACCCTCGCCGAGCGCACCTACTTGCCGCAGATCCTCGCGGGCCTCAAGGTCACCTGGGACAACATGGTGCGCCCGCCCGTGACGCTGCAGTACCCGGACGAACGTCCGGCCATCCCGCAGAACTACCGCGGCGTGCCCACGCTCGTCATGGACCCAAACGGCCGCGAGAAGTGCGTGTCGTGCCAGCTCTGCGAATTCGTCTGCCCGCCCAAAGCCATCCGCATCACGCCCGGTGAGATCCCCGCCGATGCGCCCACGGCGCACGTCGAGAAGGCGCCGAAGGAATTCGAGATCAACATGCTCCGCTGCATCTACTGCGGGCTGTGCCAGGAGGTCTGCCCCGAGGAGGCCATCTGGCTGCAGACACAGTATTCGATGACGGGTCTCTCGCGCGAAGCGATGGTCAACGACAAGGCGCGTCTCTACGAGCTCGGCGGCACGGTGCCCGACGCCCACCGCAAGTGGGACGTCAAGAAGGCCGAGGCCGAGCGCCAGGCCGACGGCGCCCACTGAGGCCGGACGCGCGCCGGCGACGGCGGCGCGGTCGCCCGCCAGACTCTTCCATGTCCAAGCTGTTCTCCCCCTGCCGTCTCGGAGCCATCGAGACGCCCCATCGCGTCCTGATGGCCCCGCTTACGCGCTGCCGCGCGGGCGCGGGCAACGTGCCGACGGATCTCATGGCGCAGAACTACGCCCAACGTGCCTCGGCGGGCCTAATCATCACCGAAGCGACGACGGTCTCACCGAGAGGGCACGGCTACCCGGACACGCCGGGCATCTACACCGAGGCCTAGGCGGAAGGCTGGCGCAAGGTCACCCGGGCCGTGCATAACGCGGGAGGCCGCATCCTGCTGTAGCTCTTGCACGTCGGCCGCATCTCGCATCCCGCCTTCCAGCCCGAACCTGCCTCGCCGCCTCCGGGACGGCCTTCCCCTCTACGTGCCGGATGAGTCGACCTTCTACGCCCCGGGCCCGAAGGGCTACGTCGACTACCCTGCGACCGACTGAAGCCTGGCGACATTTCCGCTCAGGCGTCACTTCCCTCTTCCATGCGAAGCGTCCCGGGCCTACAACCGCCGGACGGCCCTGCGCGGCCGGCCCAGAAGATGTCCGTCCCGCCTCCCCTTTCCGCTCCGCCCTCGGCTCCCGCCAAGACCTACGTCATCGGCCACAAGAACCCCGACGCCGACGCGATCTGCTCCGCCATCGCCTACGCCGCCTTCAAGCGGGCCTCCGGCTACGAGGGCTTCGTCGCCGCCCGCTGCGGCAACTCCAACGCCCGCATCGACGCCATCCTGAAGCGCTTCGGCGCCTCCCTGCCCGAGTTCGTCGGCGAAGTCACCCCGCGCGTCGAGGACATCATGCAGTCCTCGCCCTACACTGTGACGGCCGACGACACCTGCGCCCACGCGCTCGAGATCCTCGATCGGCACGACATCCGTGCCCTGCCCGTCATCGGCCGGGACGGCCGCGTGGCCGGCCATGTCTCCATCTTCGCGCTCGGCGACTACTTCATCCCCAAGCCACGTCGCGCCACCTCGATGCGCAAAGTGAACAGCTCCATCCGCGCCATCATCGGATCCATCGGCACCGAGGTTGTCGCCTTCGACCCTGACGCCGTCGACGAACTCTTCGTGCGCGTCGCCGCCATGGAGCTCGATTCCTTCGGCAAGTCGGCCACCGTCGAGGGCATCCCCACCTCGAAGAGCATCATCGTCGTGGGCGACCGCACCGATGTGCATCTCCGAGCCATCGAGATGGGCGTGCGCCTCATCATCGTCACCGGCGGGCACCGCATGCGGGAGGAAGTGCTGGCGAAGGCCCGCGCGGCCCGCGTCTCCGTCGCCTACGCCGACACCGACAGCGCGACCACCGCCTGGGCCGTGCGCGCCTCCACCCTCGTCGGCGGTCTGGTGCAGAAGGACGCCCCGGTCTTCCACCCCCAGGAGAAGGTCTCAGTGGTGCGTCGCCGCATCGTTCAGTCCTCCGCGCTCATCTTCCCAGTCGTGGACGAGGAAGGCCGCCTCGTCGGCGTCTTCTCCAAGACCGACATCCTGAAGCCCGTGCGCACCCGGCTCGTGCTGGTCGACCACAACGAACTTTCCCAGGCCGTGGAGGGTGCGGCCGAGGTCGAGATCGCCGAGGTCGTCGACCACCATCGCCTGGGTAACCCGCACACCGCCCAGCCCATCCTCTTCCTCAACCGCCCGCTGGGATCCACCTGCTCCATCGTGGCCGACATGTTCCGCACCGCCGGGCTCACCCCCTCGCCGCAGGTCGCCGGATTGATGATGTGCGGCATCATCTCCGACACCCTCCTCCTGCAGAGTCCCACCAGCACTCCGCTCGACGCGGACCTGCTACACTGGCTAGCCCGCGTGGCCGACGCCGACCCGCGCGCCCTGGCCGACATGATCTTCAACACCGGGTCGGTCCTCGCGACCATGCCGCCCGACGCCGCGGTGCGCACGGACTGCAAGCTCTACGCCGAGGGCGAGCGCCGGTTCTCGGTGGCCCAGGTGGAGGAGCTCGGCTACGGCAACTTCTGGAAGGCCAGCGAGGGGCTGCTGGAGGCGCTCGAGCGCTACCGCCGGGAGAACGGCCTCAGCTTCTCCTGCCTGCTGGTGACCGACATCGACACCCAAGGCTCGGTGCTGCTGGTGCGAGGCGAGGAGGCCGTGCTGCACGCCATCACCTACCCGCAGAAGCAGCCGCCGCACATCTTCGACCTGCCCGGGGTCGTCAGCCGCAAGAAGCAGCTGATGCCCTTCCTCAGCGGCCTGCTCGGGGCCGCCTGAGATGAGCGCCGAACGCACGCTGCTCGAGTTCCTGGCCCGGCCGGGCTACCGGCCGATGCGGCTCGAAACCATCGTGCACGCCCTGGGCGGAGGCAAGCGGGAGCTGGCCCAGCTGCGCAAGGTGATGCCGCGCCTACTCAAGGCCGGCGCCGTCGTGACGCACAAGGGCGTGCTGCTCGCGCTTCCCCGCACCGACGCCATGGACGACGGGCTGCTGGAGGGCACAATCCTCTTCCGTCCCAGCGGCTCGGCGCGCGTGATCTTCGACGCCGAGCCCAACCAGCGGCCGCGTGACCAGCTTCACGTCGACGCCGCCGACACGCACGTCGCGCTGCACGGCGACCGCGTGCTGGTGCGCGCCAACCCGGTGCGGAGCGAACGCATGGGTGAGGACTGGGGCTCCGGCACGGTGGTGCGCGTCGTGCGACGCGCGCTCACGCAGCTGCCCGGCACGCTCTTCCGCAACCGCCTCCAGTGGTACGTGCTGCCCGACGACCCCCGGATCTCCCGTGAGATCGTGGTGCGTGACCCGGCCCGGAGCGGGCTCACGCCCGTCCCCAAGGTCAAGGACAAGGTCGTGGTGAGGCTCGACGCCTGGGAACGTCGCAACCTCAGCCCGACGGGCACGGTCACCGAGGTGCTCGGCCCCACGCACACGCCGATGGCCGAATACCTCGCCATCCTGCGACGCTACGGCCTGCGCCCCGAGTTCCCGCCCGCGGTCGAGGCGGAGGCCTCGTCCTTCGGCGACACGGTGCGGCCCGCCGACCTCGCTGGCCGCGAGGACTTCCGTGCGATCCCGACCATCACCATCGACCCGGACGACGCCAAGGACTTCGACGACGCGCTCTCCGTGGAACGTCTGCCCAACGGACGCCTGCGCGTCGGTATCCACGTGGCCGACGTCTCCCACTACGTCCGTCCCGGCTCGTCCCTCGACGTCGAGGCCCATGAACGGGGCAACTCGACCTACCTGGTCGGTACGGTCATTCCGATGCTGCCCCACGCGCTCTCCAGCGGCCTCTGCTCGCTAGTCGAGGCGGAGGACCGGCTGGTCAAGACGGTGATCTGCGAGTTCGACGCCGACGCGCGCCTGCTGCGCACGGACTTCGCCAACTCGGTCATCCGCAGCCGCAAGCGCCTCACCTACAAGCAGGCGTTCGCCTTCCTCCGCGACGACGACAACGCGGCCGTACGCGCCCTGCCCGCCCCGCCCCCGCACCAGACCGGCTCGCCGGGACGCCCGCTGGCTTCGCTCGGCGACGCCGAGCTCGACGAGGTGCGCGGGATGATCGCCGACCTGTGGTCGGTGGCCGCCAAGCTCCGCGCCGAACGCTTCCGCAAGGGGTCGCTGGACCTCGACATGAAGGAGATCAAGATTTACGTGGACCAGGACGGCTGGGCGGACCGCACCGAGGTGGTCGAGCACGACGCGTCGCACCAGCTCATCGAGGAGTTCATGCTCATGGCCAATGAGTGCGTAGCCAAGTCCCTCGACCAGACCTCCGTGCCCCACGTCTCCCGCGTGCACGACGAGCCGGACCCCGAGAGGCTCGGCGCCTTGCGGGAGGAACTCGCGGCCAACGGATTCAAGGTGGGCGACCTCACGCACCGGACCGAGATGGTCAAACTGCTGCGGGACCTCAAGACCCGCGAGGACGGCTACGCCATCCGCATCCAGCTACTCCGCTCGCTCAAGCAGGCCTGCTACCGTCCCTCGTCCGACGGGCACTTCGGCCTGGCCAAGCGCCACTACTCGCACTTCACCTCGCCCATCCGGCGCTACGCCGATCTGGTGGAGCACCGCATCTTCGACGCCCAGCTAGCCAAGCGCGGCGTGCGCTCAGCGCCCAAGGATGCGCCCCGCTCACCGGGGCTCGGCGAGCTCACCCGCACCTGCGAACACGTCTCGATGACCGAGCGCAACAGTTCCGAGGCCGAGCGCGATTCGGTGAGGGTGAAGCTGCTGGAGCTCTTCGAGCGCGAGGCCGGTCGCGAGAAGAAGAACGTCTTCGAGGCGACCGTGACCGAAGTGCGCGCCCACGGCCTGATGGTCGAACTCACCGCTTCCAACGCCTACGGGCTGGTGCACATCTCGACGATGACGGACGACTACTACCGCCTGAACGACCGCGGTGACATGCTCATGGGCGGACGCACGGGCCGGCACTTCGGACCGGGATCGCAGGTGCGCGTGACGGTCGACCGGGTCGATCGTTACAAGCGGCAGGCGGACTTCCGGCTGGCCGAAGAGCCCGAGCCGCAGAGGCAACGAGGTGACGAACGGCGACGTGGCCGAGGCGGGAACCTCGGCGGCAGGAGCTAAAGCCCGAGTGGTCCAATCGCAGAAGCTCAAATGGGGGAAGTTTTGGGGACGGCCTAGCCACACATGAGCATGATTGTCATGAGCTTGAGCCTCTATTTGGAATGAGATGAGAATGAGACTCAATTTCAAGTTTGACGATTGAGAATGAGTCTCATCCTTTCCGTTCAATCGATGCGTCTTCCCCTTTTAACGATCCTCGCAGCCGCTGCGCTCGTCCAAGCCCAGACGATCGCCCCCTCTCCATCGGCGACCGCTCAACTGGCGCCGCTGACGGTGACAGGCATCGCGCCGGACGCCTTCCTGCTGCCCGGATCGGCGACGGTGCTCTCCGCGGACGACTTCCGCCAGCGCGGCTATCTCAATCTCACCCGGGTGGCCGCCCAGGCTCCGGGTGTCTTCGTGCGCGATGAGGACGGCTTCGGCAACTTCCCCAACCTCTCGATTCGCGGCGTCGACGGCACGCGGAGCACAAAGGTGACGCTGATGGAGGACGGCATCCTCATGGCGCCGTCGCCCTACTCCTCGCCCAACGCCTACTTCTTCCCGAAGGTGGCGCGCATGTCGGCGGTGGAGTTCCTCAAGGGCTCGAGCCAGGTGCTCTACGGCCCGCACACGACCGGCGGCGCGGTGAATTTCCTCTCCACCCAGATTCCGACCGGCGACCCCCCTTCGGTCTTCTCACGGCTGACCTACGGGACATTCGGCACATTCTTCAACCAGACGTGGGTCGGTGCGACCGAGTCCACCGAGTCCGGCCGCTTCGGCTATCTCGTGGAATACCACCGGCAGCACACCGACGGCTTCCGCGTGGTCGACGGCGTCGGGCGCCGTAGCGGCTACGAGCTCTCGGAGCCGATGCTCAAGCTATCGTGGGAGCCCTCGGGCGGCCTGCGCCAGAAGTTCGAGTTCAAGCTGGGCGGAACGGAGTTCGGCGCCGACGAGTCCTACGCCGGTGTGGCGGAGGCGGACCTCCTGACGAACCCCGACCGCCGCTACGCCTCGAGCCAGTTCGACCGGCACGAGGCCCGGCAGCGTCGCACGCACCTGAAATGGACGGCAGAGCCCGACGCCTCGCTGCGACTGGAGTCAGCCCTCTACTACAACCGCTTCAACCGCGTGTGGGACCGTCTCGACGGTCTGACCACCACGACCGGTGCCGCGCTCCGCGCTAACGTGGCCGAAGCGCTCATGGATCCCGCCTCGCTGGCCGTCCTGCGGGGAGACCTCAACCCCGCCAACGACGGCTCGTTCTTCACCAATGCGGCGAGGCGGGCGCACGAGGCCTACGGCTGGCAGGGCTCCCTGACCAAGCGATTCAAGGCCGGGGAGGTGCGGCATGAGCTGACCACGGGCCTGCGCGTGCATCGTGACACGGCGGGCGGCACCAACCGCCGCACGAACCACGCGGTCGTCGACGGCGTGATCGGAGCGGGCGTCTCAGACCCCACGACCGGCGCGGGATTCCAGGAGACGGTCGCGGCGGCCTACTTCGTCGAGGATTCGATGAAGTTCGGCGCCCTCACGCTGCGGCCCGGGATCCGCTACGAAAGTCTCGACATGGCGAACACGACCGCCGCCGGCGCCTACCAACCGGTCGACACGGAGCTGGTCTCCGGCGGATTGGGCTTCACCTTCGAGCTGTCACGCTCCGACGCCCTCTTCGGCGGCGTCTACCGCGGCACCGCCGCGGCCAACCCCTCAGGCTACTTCGCGGGCACGCGCACGGAAAGCAGCCTCGGCAAGGAGCTCGGCTTCCGGAGGCGGGACGCGTCCTCGAGTTGGGAACTCATGGCCTTCCACACGGACTTCGACGACCTCATCGCCCCGCTCGTTGGGATCGACGCCGGAGGCCTGCTGCCTTCGCGCAACGGAGGCGGAGCCGTGTCCTACGGTCTCGAAGCCCTCGCACGCTACGACCACGGCAAGGCCAGCGGATGGACTTTCGGTCTGCCGGTCTACGTGAGCGCGACCTGGACCCATGCGCGCTTCGCCGGCATCGACGGAGCCCGGCTGGGCAACGGAGCGGGCGTGTTCGCCGGAGGACGGGACGGCAACGAAATACCCTACGTCCCCGAATGGAAACTGGCGGCCGGCATCGGCTTCGAGACGGCGGACTGGAACGGCTCGGTCGATCTCTCCTACGCTTCCGCCACCTGGGGCACGGGCTACAACGGCGATGTCCGGCAGGCCGACGGCGGCGGCGTGGGCAATCCGTCGGCGATGGACGGACGCGTCCCCGGCCTGCTGACGGTGGACCTCAACCTGAGCCACCGTATCACCAAGGCCTTCAAGGTCGTCGGCGGCGTGCAGAACGTATTCGACCGTCGCGAGATCATCGGACGGGCCCCGCTCGGCCCCCGCGCCAACGCCCCCCGGACAGCCTTCTTCGGCGGCGAGCTCAAGTTCTGACCAGCCCGACGTCCGCCGCCCGCATCCACGCCTTGCCTCGGTACCCACCGTCCTCAATCTAACCCACTCCCCGTGACCCGCAAACCTGACAGCGGCTCCCCGCACCGCCCCGCCGACTTCGTGGCGGCAACGGCCTGCGTCGTGGCGCTCGGGGTCTCCGCGGCCGGACTGCTGCGCGAGCCTCCGTCGTTCCGGGAGCCTCCCGCCGCGGACACGCGACCGAAGCCCGCCTTCGTGAAGCTCAATCCGACGAAGCTCTCCGCCGCATCCGCCTCAGCCGCTGAGACCGCCGGACCGACGGAGATTTCACCGAGCCCCGCCCCCGCTCCGCTCGCTCCGGTGGCCTCGCTCCCGGAGTTCCGCCTGCCCGACCTTCCTTCCGTTCCCGCCCGACGTCAGATCAGCCGTCCTGCCCCCTTCGTGCAGAAGCCCGCCGGACCGGCCTCCGCCACGGCGAAGTCGGCCTCTGCCGTTGGCACGGCCGCCTCTCCGGCCGTGCTCGACGTCGCGGACGTCGCGGGCGTGCAACCTTGGCCGGAGTATCCCTTCGAATGCCTGCGACGACGCGAGAGCGGCGTGGTGAAGGTGCGCTTCCATGTCGACCCCGACGGCAGCGTGCGTTACGCTTACGCGACCGTCTCATCGGGCTGCGAACGCCTCGACGACGCCGCCGTGGGCACGATCCTACGCCAGTGGCGCTTCACCGCCGGCGAGGTACGGCATTACGAGATTTCCATCCGATTCCAGCTCCAGTGAACACGCACCTCGCCAACGCCGCCGTGGAGACCTTCGTCAAAGGAGGTCCGATTATGTGGCCCCTCCTGGCCTGCCTCATCCTCGCCGTCGCGACCGTGGCCGAACGCGCCCTGTGGTGGCGCCGTGTCAGCCGCCTTCGGGATGACCCGGGATTCTCGCGCGCCCTCTGGGACGTGCGGCTGGGCAACTTCGGGCCCGCCTGGGAAGCGACCTCGGCCGGGCGCTCGCCCTTCCTCACCGCGCTCCGCTCGGGCCTGGCCAACGGCCGGACCGACCCCGTCGCCGCCATGCAGCTGCGGGCCGAGGAGTCCATGGAGGAGGCCGCGACGCGCCAGTGGCTGCTCAGCACCCTCGTGACCCTCTCCCCCCTGCTCGGCCTGCTGGGCACCGTCGTCGGCATCATGGGCAGCTTCTCGTTCATCGGTACGGAGCAGCTCGCGGTGGCGAAGGTCAGCGGCGGCGTCGGCGAGGCGCTGATCGCGACCGCGGCTGGACTCGGCATCGCCATCCTCTGCCTGCTGCCGCACAACTATTTCCACCGCCGCCAGCAGTCCCTCCGGCATGACCTCGAGCAGGCGGTGAACCAGGCGGAGATCGCCCTGCGCGCCGCCGCGGCCGCGGGCCGGCCGGTCGCCGACTTCCATCCCGCGCCCGAGACGGGGCACCGCGGCTGACATGGTGGTCCGGCTGCGCAGGCCGCGCGAAGAGCATGAGGGCGGACGCATCGAGATCGTCCCGCTCATCGACATCATGTTCTTCCTGCTGGCCACCTTCATCCTGGCCACGCTCGGCATGACGCAGAGCCAGGCTCTCGCGCCGGTGCGCCTGCCGGCCTCCTCCAAGGGGACCGCCTCACCCGAACGCTCGCTCGTGGTGGCCGTCGACGCCGCCGGCACGCTGCTGCTCGACGGGCGCGCCCTCGGGCGCAACGAGCTCGTGACCGAACTGCGTCGGCGGGCCGAGGACTCGCCCGGCCGGCCCGCCCTCGTGCAGGGCGACGCGCGCACGCCCTTCGCGGCGATAACCCGCGCGCTCGAGGCGGTCGGCGAGGCGGGCATCACCGAGGTGCGCTTCGCCTCGGAGCCTTCGTCCGACGCGCGATGACCCTCCGCTCGGTCCAGTTCGCGCTAATCGCCGCGCTGCTCGCGGCCTCCGCCCTGCTGTGGCGTCGCGACCTCGAGGCGCGCCGCGACTTCGAGGCGGGCGGCGCCCAGCTCGCCGAACTGAAGTCCGCGCTCACCGCCGAGAAGGCGCGCGCGGACGGCCTAAGCGAGGACCTTGGCGAGCTACGCACGCAGCTGGACCGGACGCGGCGACTGCGCGACGAAGCCCAGAACGAGGCGCTCCGCGAGCGTCAGGCCTACGCGGAACGCACGAAGGAATGGTCCCGCACGATCGCCGGCTGGGAGCAGGCGGTGAAGGCGCGGGACGCACGGATCTCCGAGATAGCGGCGCGGGAGAGACAACTGGCGGCGCGCCTCGAAGAAACGGCGAAGCACGCTGAGGACGCGGTGCGGCGCGCCGAAGAGATGCGCCGCAGGATCGAGGAAGCGGAGAAGCCGGCCCGCTGATCAGGCGCGGCGCCAACCTTCGAGCGCGGCGGCGAGCGTCGCCGCGGGCGAGAGGCCGTACGCGGCGCGGAGCGTGGCGGCGTCCGAGGCGTGGCCGACGAAACGGTCGGGCCAGCCCAGACGCACGACCTGCGCGCGACGTCCGGCGGCCGAAAGCTCCTCCAGCACCGCGGAGCCGAATCCGCCGGTGACCGCTCCGTCCTCCAGCGTGACGAAGAGACGCGCGCCGGCATCGGCCTGCCTGAGCAGCAGCGCGCGGTCGAGCGGCTTGACGAAGCGGGCGTTGACCACCCCGACGCGGACCCCCGCGGACGCGGCGAGGCCGTCGGCGAGGCGGAGCGCGTCCGGGACGCAGGATCCCAGCGCCCAGACCTGGACCTCGGTGCCCTCGCGGATCACCTCGGCCTCGCCCAGCGTGAGCCTGCGGGGACGTTCCTTGACCGCGACCCCGGCGGCCGCCCCGCGCGGGTAACGGATGAACATCGGCGCGCCCGATGCCAGCGCCGTGTGCAGCATGTCGGCGAGCTCATCCTCGTCCTTAGGCTGCATCAGCGTGACGTTCGGGACGCAGCGTAGGTAGGCGATGTCGAAGAGCCCGTGGTGCGTCGCACCGTCCTGCGGCGAGAGACCGGCGCGGTCCATGCAGAACGTGACCGGCAGCCGCTGCAGGCAGACGTCGTGGATGACCATGTCGTAGGCGCGCTGCAGGAAGGTCGAATAGATGGCGCAGACCGGGCGGAGGTCGCGCGCGGCGAGGCCGGCGGCGAACAGCGCGGCGTGCTCCTCGGCGATGCCGACGTCGTGATACTGCGCGGGCAGCTCATTCTTCAGCTGGACGAGGCCGGTGCCCGAGGGCATCGCGGCGGTGACCCCGACCACCCGCCGGTCGGCGCGGGCCTCGCGGACGAGCAGCGAGCCGAAGACGTCCTGCCAAGCGCGGGGGGCGCCGGGCGCGCCCGAGGCGAGGCTGTCCCCCGTCTCAGGGTCGAAGGCACCGGTGCCGTGGAACTTCTCCGGATTGCGCAGCGCGGCGGGCAGGCCGCGGCCCTTCTCCGTGCGGATGTGCAGGATTACGGGACCCGGGGCGTCCTTGCAGAAGGCGAGGTACCGCTCCAGACCGGGCAGGTCGTGTCCGTCGACCGGACCGACGTAACGCACGCCGTACTGCTCGAAGAGCGAGGAGCTGTGCGTAAACCAGTTCTTCACATGCCGCTTGAAGCTGCGACCGAAGTCCAGGAACTTCGTACCCACGCGGGTCCTGCCGAGCAGGCGTTTCAGGCCCTGCTGGGAGTTGTTGTAAGGACGCGTGACAATCAGGCGGCTCAGGATGTCGGCGACCGCGCCCACGTTGCGGTCGATCGACCACTCGTTGTCGTTCAGGACGATGATGAGCCGCCGGGCCGCGCCCGCGGCGTTGTTGAGCGCCTCCATCGTGACGCCGCAGGTGAGGGCCGCGTCGCCGATCACGGCGACCACATGGGAGTCCTCCCCGAGACGGTCGCGGGCGTTGGCGAGGCCCACGGCCGCGGAGAGCGCGGTGCCCGCGTGACCGGCGCCGAAGACGTCATGGGGACCCTCCTCCCGCGTGAGGAAGCCGCTGGGGCCGCCCGTCTGGCGGATACGGTCGAAGCCCTCGCCGCCTCGGCCAGTGAGGAGCTTGTGCACGTAGCCCTGGTGGGCCACGTCGAAGACGAAACGGTCGCGCGGCGATTCAAACACGCGGTGCAGGGCGATGGTGAGCTCCACCACGCCGAGGTTGGGGCCGACGTGGCCGCCGTTGCGCGCGGTGACGTCGACGATTCGCTCACGGACCTCGGCCGCGAGCTGCGGCAGGAGGGCGGGCGGCAGCGCGCGGACGTCCGCGGGCCCGCGGATGGAGCCGAGCAGGGACATCAGTCCCGGCTCTCCTCGCGGCGGCCGAGCTCGGAGATGCGCAGCTCGGCGGCCTTCAGGCCCTCCTGGCAGGAACGGAGCAGGCGCATGCCCTCCTCGTACTTGGCCACGAGCTCGTCGAGCGGCACCTCGCCCTCCTCGAGCGACTCCACCAGCTTCTCAAGACGGGCGAGCTCGGCCTCGAAGCCGGGCCGCCTGGGTTCCCTGTCACCGGACTTCTTTTCAGCGCTCATGAGTTGGCTTACATTCTCCCGCCCGGGCCGTCCGAACAAGCGGGAACTGCGCGGGTATCAGAGGAACTTGGTGAGTCCGGCCACCGCTCCGGGGCCGAGCCTCCGGGCGAGCGCCACGGCCAGCGTGACGCAGTCCCGCAGGTCGGCGGCGTCGATCACGGACTGGTGCGTGTGGATACCCCGAGCGGGCACGCCGAGCACGATGACCGGCACGCCCTGGCCGAAGGCCTGGAAGGCGCGCGCGTCGGTGCCGCCCGTGCGGCGCACCGCGAGCTGGACGGGGACGCCCTCGTCCGCCGCGACGGCGAGCGCGAGGTCGACGAGACGGGGGCTCATGATCGCGGTGGGATCGTAGGCGCGCACCTGGACGCCGCCGCCCAGCACGCCCTGCGAATCCGGGCCGCGGAGGCCGGGCAGGTCGTCGGCGGGCGGCCCCTCGAGCACGATGGCGACGTCGGGCCGGGAGAGCCGCGCCGCCGCGGCCGCGCCGCGGCAGCCGACCTCCTCCTGCGCGGTGGCGACGGCGATGATGTCTGCGGCACAGGCGGGGCCGGCGTCGAGCTCACGCACCGCGAGGGTGAGCGCCGTCATGCCGGCGCGGTTGTCGAAGGCCTTGGAGACGTAGCGGCCGGGCTCGGAGAGCGACGAGAAGGGACCGTCGGGAGCGACGGGGTCGCCGGGGCGGATGCCAAGCGCGGCGACCGATTCGGCGGAGCGCGCGCCGACGTCCACGAGCATGCGCTCCACGGAGCCGGCCTGGGCGCCGCCCTGGTGCGGCGGCAGCGCGGCGACGATCCCGAGGTGCTCGCGGCCTGTCGCGCGGCAGAGCACGCGGAGACGCTGGGCGGCGAGCACGCCGTCGGGCCACCCGCCCACCGGCACCAGACGGAGGAAGCCGTCGGGCGTCACCGACTGCACGAGAAAGCCGATCTCGTCCATGTGCGCGGTGAGCACGACGCGCGGCCCCCGCCCTTCCTGCGCCGGCGAGGCGGTCACGCCGCCGAAACCGTCGCAGGCATGGACGCGACCGGGCGTCTCACGGATGAAGATTGCGCGCACCGCGTCCTCATGGCCGGAGACCCCGTGGGCCTGCGCATAGCACTCGAGGAGTCGGATCATTTCACGGTCGGAGGCTTCCATGGGGACGTTCAACGTTCGGGGCGGGTGAGCAGACGCGCGGAGAGACCGGCACGGCCGGCGGCGTCGAGGGCGCGCACCGCGGCGCCGGTCTGCGACCGCTCGTCGGCGACGACGACCACCTCGGTTCCGGGCCGCGTGCGGGCCATTTCGGCCAGCGCGGCGACGAGCGCCGCGGGCGCGACCTCACGGCCTTCGAGGTAGGTGCGACCGTCGCGGTCGACCGCGACCACGGCGGCGGTCGACGCGGAGCCCGAGGCGCCGGAAGCCGCCGCGGGAGGCACGACGCCGAGCATGCGCGCGTCCTCGAGCCGCGAGCTGAGGAGCAGGAAGAACACCAGCACCACCATGACGTCCACGAGCGGGACGACGTTGATGTCCGCCCGGCGGCGGCGCGGGACGGCGACGCTCATCGGCGGGCGGAATCGAGCGACTCGACCAGCACCTCGAGCCGCGAGCTGAGCACCTCGAGACGGCGGTGGAGCCAGTTGGACGCCACCAAGGAGGGGATCGCGATGAAGAGGCCGATCATGGTGGTGCTCAGCGCGAGGCCCACGCCGCGCGTCAGCGTCGTCTGATCAGGCATGCCCTGCGCCGGAAACAGCGAGGCGAGTCCGGCGACCGTGCCGAGCAGGCCGAGGAGCGGCGCCGCGGCCACCACGCTGTCGAGCAGATGCAGCCCGCGCTGGAGCCGGACCACTTCGGCGCGCGCCAGAGCCTTGAGCGCCTCGCCCGAGACGCCGCCGCGCCAGGACGCCACGAGACGCGCGGCCGCGGAATCGCCGCCGACCGATCCGGCGACGGCTTCACCGCGCATCGCCGCGGCGAAGACTTCCGGCGGAATCACCCGGTCCGTGCGGAGCGCGAGGAAACGTTCCACGACGAGGAACACGGCAAGCAAGGAGCAGGCTCCCAGCGGCCAGATGAAAGAACCCGCACCGGTCAGTAAAGTTTCCACGTATCCTACCCTTCCGCCTGTCAACAAACCTGCAAGCCCTCCGTATTATATGATTTTAAATGACTGATAAACGACTTTTTAGAGTTTTATATGACTGATTTTTACAGATGTGAGTAACCAATCCTTTGACATCGCATATAGGGGAGATACCTTAATCAGACCCCCATTTACCGATGAAGTCCAAGCGTTCCGGTTTCTCCCTGGTGCTGTCCCTGACGGTCATGTCCGGGATGGTCCTCATGGTCATCGTCCTCGCCTCGTTCCTGCAGATCGAGAGCCGTCTCGCACAGAGCCAGGCGGGGCACCAACGGGCGCGCCTGAACGCCCTCGCCGCGGCGAAGATGGCGATCGGACAGCTGCAGTTCATGATGGGGCCTGACCAGCGCGTTTCGATGCGCGCGGACATGTACGTCAACGACTTCTCACCGGCGGGACAGTCCGAACAGGCGGGCGTCGGACGCACCGGCGTGACCGCGGACAAGATCCCCAACCCCAACGCGCCGGTCGGGCCGGGCGGCTCGACCTCCGTCTCGCACAGCAAGCGCTACTGGACGGGCGTCTGGGCGACCGGCGGCGTGGACAGCCGTCGCGTGCGCGACTGGAACGTCACCGCGCCTCACGACACGCGGCTGTTCCTCGGCTGGATGGTCTCGCCGACGCGTCCCAGCGCGACTTACCCGGACGAGATCAACGACCTCTCCGCGGACACGTCCGCCGCCGCGCCCCAGAACATCAGCATCCAGAACTACGCGCCCAACCGGACGTACTTCAACCCCACGACCGGCTTCGCGAACATGAACGAGGGTCAGGCGCTCATCAATGGACTGACCTCGACCTTCCTCTCGCCCGCCACCGGAACCCCGATCGGCACGGTCCTCGCCATGACCCAGACGACCGTTCCGCTGGTCTCGCGCGGCACCGCCGCCTGGCCGGCCGCGGTCAACAGCCACCGTTTCTGGCAGCAGTACTACGGAGCGGTGGACGCGATTCCGCTGCCGATGCCCGGCGCCTACCGCGACGCGGCTTCCCGCACGACCTCGGCGCCCAACGGCCGCTTCGCCTTCTGGATCGGCGACGAAGGCATCAAGGCCAAGGCCAACCTGCCCGACGCCTACGCGCACACCACGGCGGGAGCCCCGATGCCGGGCCTGACCGACTGGGAGCGCGGGCTGACCGCCAGCGCCGCCCAGCGGACGGCGCTTGAGCTCGTCTTCCCCGTGACCGGGTTCGCGACGGCCCAGGACACCCGCGTGACGCTCGCCGGACTGCCCGCGGGCTTCGCCGCCGACTTCCGCAACTGGCGCAACACCGACGCGACGACGGCCGCCGGACCCGCCGCGCTGCAGCTCCCCCGCGCCTACACGCCCGCCGAGGTGAGCCTCTGGGCGCAGCTCATGGGAGGCGGTTCCGCCGCCGCGGGCACCGCCATGCGCGACGCGCTGCGCGCGCTCTGGCCCGACGTCACCACCTACTCCTATTCCACCCTGACCGACGTCCACAGCGGAGGCCCCAAGACCGACCTCTCGACCGCCTTCGAGCTTCCCTACTCGATCTACCGCACGGTCGAGATGTTCCCCGGCCAGAAGGCGCTCCCGACGGTCTCGCAGCGGTCACAGTCGTTCTTCCACGGCGCGCAGGGTCCGACGGACCTCGACTTCAACCGTCCGAACCTCGTCGACAAGCTGGGCACCGCCGCCGAACTCCTCCGCGCCTCCCCGCGCGCCTCCGAATGGGCCGCCCGCTACGTCGGCGCCTCCGCCTTCAGCGGCCTCCTCACGCAGATCCGCAACCGCAACGGCGGCGAGACGCCCGAGCGGCTCGGCTTCGCCTACGAGGTGCCGCTGTCACCCGTCCTCTTCAACCAGACCCGTCTGGACTCCACCCGCGTGAGCGCGACCGGCACGCCGCAGTACGACTCCCTGCCCTGGCGCGGACTGCTCCCGACCGACCCGGACAACCTCACGGGGCGCATCATCCGCGGACCGACGTGGGACCTGTACCGCAACTACTACCGCACCTACAAGCGCGAGCTCGAGACGGCCGCCGCATCCAGCGGCGCCATGCGCGGGGTGGGCTCGGTCTCCGACCCCCTGGCCTTCCTCTCGCGCGGCGTCGAGCCCCTGACCTACGCGACCGGCAACCGCGGGACGCCGGTCCGGCGATCGGGTCCGGCCCAGGGCGACGAATACAACTCCGCCACGGTCCGCTCCTGGTTCCCGGACCAGTTCTACGCCGACGGCGGCAAAGTCGACGAGCAGCGCTACTACCATCGCAACAATCTCGCGGACTCCAACGCGCAGCCCGACTTCCAGGCCGAACGGCGCCGGCAGATCCCCTTCGACTACGGACAGGTGACCCCGCCAGGGGGACCGAGCGCGGGCTTCAACTTCACCGCGGCGGGCGGCATCCAGGCGCCGACCGTGCGCACCGGAAGCACCCTCAGCGACGGCTCCTATGACACCCCGCAGGGACTCACGACGCGCACGCGGCCGACCTCGCCGTCCTTCATGCCCTCGGTGATCCGCTTCTCCACCATCTACTCCGCCGTGCGCACCGGCACCCTGCTCGGCATCACCGTCGACCCCATCGTCGTCATCCACAACCCCTACGACGCCCCGATGGAGTTCGAAGGGCTGGCCATGGTCACCAGCGCGGCGAACAACCCCTTCCGCTTCATCTTCCGTCTCAGCAACGGCAGCTACTACACCAGCGAACGGATGTACGCGTCGTACAACACGACCAACGGGGCCCGCATCGCGCCGCTGACCTACGACAACATCGGCTCAGCCGACATCAGGACCATCACGGGCTCGTCGCCCGTGGGCGTGGGTGACGTCGTCATCGGCGGCGGCGACGCCGACAACCGTTCCTTCGCGTTCCGCATCGTGGCGGGCGCGGGCGGCACGGCCTCGGGGGGCGGCCGCACCATCCGCCTGAACCCGGGCGAGGTGCGGGTCATCTCCACCGCGCCTTCGACCGACGACCTCGACAACAGCGGCAACAAGAACGTCTCCGTCCCGGGCGACAGCGGCTTCGAGCTGCTAAGCCGCGTCTTCTACAAAATGACGCCCTACGCTAACGTCCGCGCCCGGTTCGGCACGGGCCAGCGCGACGCCTTCTCCGAGCGCGTGGTCTGGAACCTGGACTTCGACGACTGCAAGAGCTTCGCCAACTACGACCCGGACGGCGGAGGCCCGCTGCCGATGATCACCTGGACGAACGTCGGGCTGGCCGACGTCACCTACGCCGAACGCCTGAGCAACCTCTGGAACGACGCCAAGAACAACCGCCGCCTGCGCGACGCCCTCACCTTCACCAACACCGCCGCGGCCTTCAATCCGGCCGACGAATCCAACACCTGGGATGGCACGATCCCCTCCCTGGAATCGAAGCTGGGGGGACGCTCCCTGCAGGTGCTCGTGCGCAACACGGGATGGCTCGCCTACAACGGACGCGTGGTCGGCACCGAAGGCGAACGCATCTCGGTCGACCGCGTGACCAAGTACCTGCCGCCCCATCCCCGCGCGGGCGAACCATCCCTGGTCGAAAGCCGAGTCCAGCTGCCCGGCTACATCGCGCCGGTGGAACGCCGCGGCCGCGTGGGCACCCACGGCAACCAGACCTGGAACTTCTACCTGCTCGGCAAGCAGGCGATCGACGGGCGCAATCTCAACACCCACCGCCGCTGGTTCGGGACCCCGGACGACGACCCCGCCACCTACGTCGACGACCGGTCGGGCTCCCCTCCCCGCATGATCCGCCGCTACCGCGAGGGCTCCGAGACGGTCAACGGCTTCAACCTCGTCGACGAGGACCTGCTGCTGAACTTCCAGGCGATGTGCGCCGGCTGGCCCATGTACAGCAACTCCAACAACGACGACGGCTACTACGTGGCCCTCGACCGCGAGTGGACGCGCCCCTTCGGACAGAACCCGCCGACCCCGAACTATTACATCAAGGGCTCATGGACGGCCCTCGGCGGCTCCGTGCCGACGGACCCGGAGTTCAATGACGCCACGGGCAAGGCGCTTGAGCTGACCCTGAACAAGGCGGACACGCTCAACAAGAGCCAGCCCTTCACGCTGGTGCCCGGCACCACGAAGGCCCCGGTGTTCATGGTCGACTTCGTGCGTCGCGCGGCCGACACCACCCGCGACACCGCGCTCTGGTACCCCAACAACGTGCTCACGCCGAACTTCGGCAACACCGGAAGCACGACCGACATGCGCGACCGGATGCAGACCCCGGCCGAGATGAAGCAGGCCCCGACCACGCCCTTCATGGTCGGCCACCGCGCCCAGCAGTCCCAGCTCTTCGGCTATGACGGCAAGGCCCACGCACCCCTCGGCTGGATCCAGTCCCAGCGCACGCTGGACGGCACGCTCTCCCGAGCGCAGTTCCCCACCTCCACCGACTTCCGCAACGCCTACTGGGGACGCAGCATCACCGACGTGGCCAACGGCCAGGAATCCGTCGTCCTCTTCCCCGTGCCCCGTCGGCCGCTGCTCTCGCTGTCCCAGCTGGGCACGGCCCCCACGGCCGAACTCAGCACGGACGCCGACCTCACCGTCGGCTCCTCGTTCGCGCACCCCGGCATCGGCGACCTGACCCGGATCGTCGAATGGCCCGGCCCCCGCGACCTCTTCCCCGGTGAGAGCAGCCCCGAGTTCAACGCCCTGCACGGGGCGAACGTCGCGGCCGCCCGTGGTCCGATGCCCGAACTGGGCTACGTCGCCAAGGCGATGGGCACCCGGCCCGTGCGCAACCGCACCGCGCCCCGCGTCGACCACGCCTTCGCCTCGAACCTTGCGCTCTGGGACAGCTTCTACTTCAGCGGCCTCAACCTGCCCGCCAACTCCTATTCACCGGCGGACACCCCGAGCGCCTGGCCCGGCGGCCCCGACCTGCCGGCGGACACCAACGTCAGGACCCTGCAGGAGACCGCGCTCGCCGCCAGCGGCGTGACCGCGGCCACCTTCGCGGCGGTCAAGTCGGCCTTGGAGGCGGGAAGGAACCCGCTGGCGAACAAGCGCATGACCTTCATGCCGGACGGCAGGGCCGCGGCGAACCTCACGAATTCTCTGGCCAACGCCGCGCAGGCGTTGACCGAGAGCGACTTCCCCCACCCGAAATACCTCGCCCGCAACTCCCTCTACAACGGGGGCTTCAACGTGAACTCGACGTCCAAGGCGGCCTGGAAGGCCGTCCTCGGCGCGCTGCGCGGCACGCCGCTCCCCGACCTCGCCAGCGGCACCGGCACCACCAGCGCCCTCACCAAGTTCTCCCGCGCCATCGGCGGCACGGCCACCGACGGATCGGAGCCGTGGCTCAAGCACCGTGAACTGACCGACGCGCAGGTCGACGAGCTGGCCGAGCGCGTCGTGGCCGAAATCCGCGGCCGCGGACCGTTCATGTCGCTCTCCGACTTCATCAACCGCCGGCTGGTGAACAGCGACGTCTACGGTCTCAAGGGCGCCCTGCAGGCGGCCATCGACAAGACGGACTCCGACTCCGACGCGGGCCGCCGGATCAACCTCAACGCCATCACGCAGGCCGGCGGCGTCTTCGACGCGCCCGACGCGCCCGTGCCCGGCTCCAATTGGTACGACCTCAACAACATCAAGGCCAACGACGCGGCGGCCTCCGCCACCAGCTGGTGGCTCGAGACATCGGCCTACCCGAAGATCGACCCCAAGCTGCGCTTCCCCGGCGTCCGATCCATGAGCCGCACCAATGCGGAGAACGCCGTCACGGCGGGGCTCGGCGCGCCCGGCCTGGTCACCCAGATGGACGTGCTGAATTCGGTGGGCCCGAACCTCACCGCCCGGTCCGACACCTTCGTCATCCGGGCCTACGGCGAGGCGCTCGACAACGGCGGACGCGTGATCGGCAAGGCCTGGGTCGAAGTCGTGGTCCAACGGGGCATGGAGTTCATGGTCCCGGGGGCCAACGGCACGACCGGGGACGAGCCCAACCGTCGCCGGCTCGACTACCGCAACGGAGGCGCCGACTACGGCACGTCCGCCGTCGTGGACCCGTATGAACGCAACTTCCCGAACGGCGTCACCACGCCCTCGGCCAATGCGGCCAACATCAACCGTCTGCTCGGCCGGCGCTTCCGCTCGACCTCCATCCGGTGGCTGGGAGCCAACGAAATCTGAGATGTCCTTCCCCCGAATCCTCGCCGCGGCCCTGGTCTGCGGCCTCACCTTCCTCGGGTCCGAAGCCGGAGCCCAGCAGCCCCCCGCCGTGCCGGGCCGCAAGGCGACCCTGCGCTTCGCCTGGTGGGTCGCGCCGGAGAACCCGCCCGAGCTGGCCCTGCTGCAGGACAAGGACCGCGTGCCCTTCGCTCCGGACGTCATGGCGCTCAGCGTCAAGACGCAGTACTTCGGGCCGCCGACCGCGGTGGTCGCGCGCAAGACGTTCGGCACCGAGAAGGACAAGCAGGGCAACCCCGTGGTCGTGTGGGAGCCCTTCGCCTCCGTGGCGGTGCCGGCGGACGGATCCGATCTGGCGGTCATCCTCTTCCCGGACGCGAGGGGCACGTCAGCCCAGGCGCAGGTCTTCGACTTCGGCGAGGAAGCCTTCCCTTACGGAACCATCCAGATCATCAACTACACCAACGCGCGGGTGGACTGCGCCGTGGGCAACACGGCCCTTCAGGTCCCCTCCCGCGGACGGGCCCGGTATCCGGGCACTTTCACCAAGCGACAGCCGGCGAGGTTCTCCCTCGCCGTGACCGAGCCGGGGGCCGAGCCCAGGCTCATCGCCTCCACCACGATGATCTTCTTCCCCAACACGCGCCTGATGTACTTCGTGCTGGAGATGCCGGGCGCCAAGCCGGAGGAACGCTACCATAATTCGGTCATCATGGAGAACAAGGTCCTGGCGCCGGCCCTTCCGCCGCCGCCTCCGCCGCCCCCCGCCACGACGGAAGGCGGCAAGGGCAAAGGCAAGGCCAAGGGCAAGGCGGCCGACGGAGCGGGACAGTGAGGGCCGGCGCCCTCATCCTGCTGGTGCTTTCGGCGAGCGGCTCGCCCGGCGAGGAGACGCTGGTGCACGTCAGCGGCATCAGCCAGGCGCCGCAGCGCGCGCTCCTCTCGCCGCGACCGGAGGCGGCGCCCGTGGAGGTGGAGATCCGCGATGGTCACCTCGGCCGGCCCCTGGCGTTGATCGGCGGAGCGGAAGCCTCGCTCACGCTGCTGGACGACGCGGGCCTGCCGACGCTTTCGCCGCTGCGTTTCCTCGTGCCGGCGGAGGGCGGACGGCACGTGCTGATCGTCTCCCCGGGCCTGCCCTCGGGAGCGCGGCTCAACCTGGTGCCGGCCGACTTCACCAGCCAGCCGGTCGGCTCGTCTCGATTCCTCAATCTCTCCGACAACGTGGTGCGCTGCTGGCTCGGCACGCAGTTCGTGGAGGTCGCTCCGGGTCGTTCGGCCCTCCATCCCCTCGAAGGACGCGGACGCAGGAAGGTCAACCACCGGGTCGAATACCTCGACCGTCAGGGCAAGTGGACCTTGGACAGCTCCACCACGCTCATCCTGGCGGCCGATCAACGTTTCATCTTCACCCTGGGACCGGGCAGGGCGGAGGACGGACCCTTGCTGCGGCACAACGTGACCGACCACGCCCCGGAGGCGAACGCCCTACCCGAGACGAAAGTCAGCCCCGCAGCGCTGAAGCCGCCTCAGCGTCCGCCAGCCAAGTGACCCTGGCGGGGATTTCACGTAGCACCTGACCAGGGAAGCGGGCCGGATCCTCGGCGTCTTCGCAGACGGCCCTGAGCGCCTGCGCCTTCGAGGCGCCGCTCACCAGGACCAGGATTTCACCGCAGCAGGCGAGCCCGGAACGGGTGACCGTGAGACGCCAGCCCCGGCCAGGCCACTCGGTGGCGGCGAACGGCGGACCGTCGGACTTGCCGATGAGAGGGCATCCGGGCCAGAGCGAGGCGATGTGCGCGTCGTCGCCGAGGCCCAGCACGCAGAGATCGAAGGCCTCGCCGGGAGCGCGGGCGGCGGCGTAGCGGATGGCGGCCTCCTCCGGCGCGAGCTCCACCGGCCAGGGGAAGCGCCGGGCGGCGGGGACGCCGAGCGGATCGAGCAGCCCGCGCACGGCGTGGCCGAAGTTGGAATCAGCGGACGTCAGCGGGACGCAGCGCTCATCGCTCACGTGCCAATCGGCCCGGGCGAGGACCGCGTCGGAGAGACGGCGTCCGGCGGCGGTCCAGGCGTAGAAAGCCTTGGGCGTGGAGCCGCCGCTGAGCCCCACCGTGAAGCACCCATGCGCGGCGCGAGCCTCCAGCCTGCGCACCAGTTCCGCGAAAGCCTCCTCACGGGAGAGGATGCGCACCGTGCCGGCGAGGGTGGATAGGTCGGGCATGCAGGGGAAGATAGGGGATGGAGGACGGAGGATGGAAGATGGAAGATGACGCGTACGCCCGTGCGAGCGGCGTCCGGAGCGATGACCGCCCTGCCCGACGCAGGAGGGGCGGCCTCTCGGCCGCCCCTCGGATTCACGGACTCGGGACTCCTAGGGAACAATCACTGGCAGGCCTCGCAGGTGCCGCCGTTGAGCATCGCGTCGATTGAGCAGGCGGCCTTCTCGGCCTCCGTGTACTCCTTCTTCTTCGGTTCGGCCTGCTCACGCTGCTTGATGTCGATGGTGGCCTTCTCGATGTTGGAGGCCCCGAGCGTGCGGAGGTAGTAGGTCGTCTTGAGGCCCGTGCGCCAGGCGTACTGGTACATGTGCGAGAGCGCCTTGAGGTCGGGACGCGGCAGGAACAGGTTGAGCGACTGCGCCTGGTCGATCCACTTCTGGCGGCGGGCGGCGGCGTCGATGAGCCACTTGTAGTCGATGCCGAAGGCCGTGAGGTACTTGTCCTTGAGCTCCTGGGGGATGCCGGGGACGTCCTTGAGTTCGCCGTCGAAGTACTTCAGCTGCTGGGCCATCTCCGCGTTCCAGAGGCCGAGCTTCTTGAGGTCGCGGACCAGCCAGCCGTTGAGCTCGGTGAACTCACCGGACAGATTGCTCTTCACGAAGAGGTTCTTGTAGGTCGGCTCGATGCAGGGCGAGCTGCCGACGATGTTGGAGATTGTCGCGGTGGGCGCGATGGCGAGCACGTTGGAATTACGCATCCCCTGACGGGCGATCTTCTCGCGGACCGGCGTCCAGTCCATGCGGCCGCCGCGGGGCACCTCGATCATCATGCCGCGCTCCTTCTCGAGCAGGTCGATCGTGTCTTGGGGAAGCAACCCGCGGTCCCACTTGGAGCCCCTGTAGGAGCTGTAGGTGCCGCGTTCGGCGGCGAGGTCGGAGGAGGCCGAGTAGGCGTAGTAGGCCACGGCCTCCATGATTTCGTCGTTGAACTCGACGGCCGCCTCGGAGGCGAAGGAGATCCCCTTGCGGTAGAGGCAGTCCTGGAGCCCCATCACGCCCATGCCGATCGGGCGGTGGCGGAAGTTGGAGACCTCGGCGGCCTTGGTCGGGTAGTAATTGATGTCGACGACGTTGTCCAGAGCGCGGACCGCAACCGCGACCGTCTCGCGGAGCCGGTCGTGGTCGATTGCGCCGTCGTCGCGCAGGTGGGAGTCGAGGACCACTGAGCCGAGGTTGCAGACCGCGGTCTCCTCGGCGCTCGTGTTGAGCGTGATCTCGGTGCAGAGGTTGGAGGAGTGGATGACGCCGACGTGGTCCTGCGGGGAGCGGACGTTGCACGGGTCCTTGAAGGTGATCCAGGGGTGGCCGGTCTCGAAGATCATGCCGAGCATCTTCTTCCAGAGATCGATCGCGGGCATCGGCTTGCCGAAGATCTCGCCCTTCTTGGCGCGGGCCTCATAGGCGACGTAGCGCTGCTCGAAGTCGGCGCCGAAGGTCTCGTGGAGGTCCGGGGTCTCGTTGGAGAGGAAAAGCGTCCATTCCTGGCGGGCCTTGAGGCGCTTCATGAACAGGTCGGGAATCCAGTTGGCCGTGTTCATGTCGTGCGTGCGACGGCGGTCGTCGCCGGTGTTCTTGCGGAGCTCGAGGAAGTCCTCGATGTCGTTGTGCCAGGTCTCGAGGTAGGCGCAGCCGGATCCGCGGCGCTTGCCGCCTTGGTTGACGGCGACGAGCTGGTCGTTGTGGAGCTTGAGGAAGGGGATGACGCCCTGGGACTCGCCGTTGGTGCCCTTGATGTAGGAGCCCGTGCCGCGGACCGAGGTCCAGGAGCCGCCTAGGCCGCCCGCCCACTTGGAGAGGAAGGCGTTCTCCGCAATGCCACGGAGCATAATGGACTCGATGGTGTCGTCGACCTTGTAAAGGTAGCAGGAGGAGAGTTGGCTGTGGAGCGTGCCCGAATTGAAGAGCGTTGGAGTCGAGCTGCAGAAGCGGCGCGACTTGTAGAGCCCGTGGAGGCGGACGGCCCAGCCCTCGCGGTCCTTCGCCTCGCGGAGGAAAAGGCCCATGGCGACGCGCATCCAGAAGAACTGGGGCGTCTCTAGACGGCGGGCAGGCTTCACCGTCTTGTCGATGATGAGGTAGCGGTCGTACATCGTCTGGATCCCGAGGAACTCGAACTCCATGTCGGCCGCAGGATCGAGGGCCTCGGCGAGGCGGGCCAGATCGTACTTGCGCAGGTCGGGCGAGAGCCGGCCGATGGCGATGCCGCGCTCGACGTAGGCGGCGAACTTGGCGCGGTGGAACTCCTTGAGCTGCGCGACGCCGTCGCGGACGATGTCCCAGCCGAGGACCTCCTCGTAGATGTAGGTCAGGCCGACGCGGGCGGCGAACTTGGCGAAGTCGCCGTCGGCCTCGACGAGCGTCTTGGCATTGAGCTCGATGGTCTTGCGCAGGTCGCCCTCGCTGATCTCGCTGGAGAGCCCGCGGCGGAGGTCGGCCTCGATCTCCTTGGCGTCCTTGGAGAGCTCGAGTCCGTTGGCGGCGAAGGCGATGCGGAGGCGGAGGTCCTCGCCTTTCCAGAAGAAGGTCGAGCCGTCCAGCTTCTTGACCTCGACGAACGAGTCCTGATAGACGTCGTCCGGGGCGGGAGCGGCGGCGGCCTGCTCACGGATGTCGGCGCGGTAGCGGCGGTAGAGGATGTAGGATTCAGCGATCTTGAAGTGCCCCTGGCGCATGAGCTCCTCCTGGACGAGGTCCTGGACCTCCTCGATGCCGATAGCGGTGAGGCCGGATTCGGCCACCCGGCGGGTGACGGCGGCGGCGACCATCGCGGCGGGGGCGGAGTCACGGTCGAGCGAGAGGAAGGCCTTGCGGACCGCGACCTCGATCTTGGCGGGAATCCAAGGGACGAACTGTCCGTTGCGGCGGACGAGGCGGGTGGCCACGGCGGGCAGCTCGTCTCCGTCGCCGGAATGGTTCTCGGAGAAGAGTACGGCCTTGGCCACGTCGTGCCGGCCGGCGTGCACCAGGGCCTCCTCGACGATCTGGCGGACGTGGGCCTCGCTGACTTGGGCGCCGAGCGCGGCGAGACGCCGCGTGACGTCGCAGGCGATGGCAGTGACGAAGTTACGATTCTGCTCATTGTCGATGTCCTTCTCCTCGCGTGAGACGAGGAGGTCGGTGAGCGCTTGACCGACGAGGTCGGCGACGCGTTCGCCGTGGTCGCCGAGGCCGCCGGGTAGCGATTCACGCCAGTTGTAACGGGGCTTGGACTCGGCGGGCGCACGGACGGCGTTCTTGAGGGCGAGGTCGGTGCGGAAGAAAGGGAGTTCGGATTTCATGGAAGGAGGGATGGGAAGGGAGGAGAAAAAGGGGAGGGTTGGCGCCGCGGACGGGCGCCGGAAGGAGGGGAGAGGAGGATGGGGCGGGGGGTGAGAACGGAAGATGTGCCAGCTTTCGACGCGGAGGGGGTGACGTCGGAAGGCCGGCTCGGGGCGGATCAGAGCTCGTCGTCGGAGACGGTGCCGAGAGCGCCCTGCTTCTGGTATTCGGTCACGCGGCCTTCGAAGAAGTTCTGCTCCTTCTTGAGGTCCATCATCTCGGACAGCCAGGAGAAAGGATTGACGGTCTCTGCGACGAGCGGATCGAGGCCGCAGTTGCGGAGACGGCGGTCGGCGATGTAGTCGATGTACTGGTCGAACTCCTTGGCGGAGAGGCCGAGTCCGTTGACCGGCAGGCAGTCGCGGATGAAGTCCTTTTCGAGGGCCACGGCGGAGGCCATGAGCTGGCGGAGCTCCTGCTTGAAGGCGGGCGTCCAGACATCCGGGTTCTCCTTGACGAGCTCGGAGAGCAGGTTGCGGAAGAGGTCGA
>Ga0194130_10000128_pt1:0-90000 | contig 145515 bp, 104 predicted proteins | sample TA2KigsurfametaG_FD_160084 | JGI IMG/M metagenome (GOLD analysis project Ga0194130, IMG submission 160084) | Freshwater microbial communities from Lake Tanganyika, Tanzania - TA2015050 Kigoma 12 surface | ecosystem: Environmental > Aquatic > Freshwater > Lake | place: Tanzania: Lake... | reverse complement strand
GCGGCGGGGTCAAGGGTGGTCACGCGGAAGAGCTCGCCCGCGCCCTCGCAGTCGCTGACGGTGATCACTGGGGTGTGGACGTAGGCGAAGCCGCGCGCCTGGAAGAACTCGTGCACGGCCATGGCCAGCCGGCTGCGCAGCCGTAGGGAGGAGGCGATGCGGTTGGTGCGCGCCCGCAGGTGCGGGATGGTGCGCAGGAACTCGGCCGTGTGCCCCTTCTTCTGCAAGGGAAAGGTCGCGTCCGCCTCGCCGACCAGACGGAAGGCGGAGACGCGCAGCTCCCAGCGCTGGCCCTTGGCGGGCGAAGGCACGAGCTCGCCGTCCACGGAGACCGACGCACCGGTGAGCACGGTGCCCAGGGCCTCCGCGCCGGGGACGGCATGGTCGACGACGGCCTGCAGGTTGCGCAGGCAGGAGCCATCATTGATCTCGACGAAAGAGAACCCCTTGGCGTCACGGCGGGTCCGCACCCAGCCGCTGACCGTGATTCCGCCGAGGGGAGATTCTGCCGCCAGTGCGTCCCGGACCTTGATGCGCATGCGAGGCAATCTGTGCGAGGCGGGCCCAGAAACAAGCGGAGACGGCGGACACCGGGACGGGCTGGACAACCAGGGCGGGCCCCACAACCTCGGACGTCCTCACCATGAACGCCCTCGAGCAGCTCCGCCAGCACACCAAGGTCGTCGCCGACACCGGCGACTTCGCCGCCATGAGGGCCTTCAAGCCTCTGGACGCCACGACCAACCCGAGCCTCATCCTCAAGGCCGTCCAGATGCCCGAGTACCAGGCGCTGCTCCAAAAGGCCGCCCAGGACAACAAGAGAAAGGGCGTCCAGGCCGCCGTCGACGCGCTCCTCATCTCCTTCGGCACCGAGATCCTCAAGATCGTCCCGGGCCGCGTCTCCACCGAAGTCGACGCCCGCCTCTCCTTCGACAAGGCCGCCACCGTCGCCAAGGCCCGCGAGCTCATCGCTCTCTATAAGGCCGCCGGCATCCCCAAGGAACGCATCCTGGTGAAGATGGCCTCCACCTGGGAAGGCATCCAGGCCGCCGCCGAGCTCGAGAAGGAAGGCATCCGCTGCAACCTGACCCTTCTCTTCTCCTTCGCCCAGGCCGTGGCCTGCGCCGACGCCAAGGTCCAGCTGATCTCGCCGTTCGTCGGCCGCATCTACGACTGGCACAAGAAGGCCCAGGGCGCCAACTGGAACGAAGCCGCCTCCGCGGGCGCCAACGACCCCGGCGTCCAGTCCGTCCGCCGCATCTACGCGTACTACAAGCGTAACGGCATCAAGACCGAGGTCATGGGCGCCTCCTTCCGTAACTGCGGCCAGATCAAGGCCCTCTGCGGTTGCGACCTCCTGACCATCGCCCCGAACCTGCTCGACGAGCTCTCCAAGGACTCCGCCGCGGTGCCCAAGGTGCTCGACGAAGCCGCCGCCAAGTCCGAAGGCGAAGCCGCCAAGGCCTGGGGCGAGAAGGAATTCCGCTGGCACCACAACGAAGACGCCATGGCCACCGAGAAGACCGCCGAAGGCATCCGTGCCTTCGCCGTCGACGGCAAGAAGCTCGACGACCTGGTCGCCAAGGTCATCAGCTGAGCGAATCGTCAGTCCTCTCCAGCAAGGCCGAACTTCAAGCCCGGTCCTCTTTTTTGGGCCGGAAAAGGGATGCGATGAGGAGGGATAATCCGCTGAATGCGAAGAACCAGCCCATGGGCAGGAGCCAGAAAGGCTCGCGAAGGAACCCGTCCGCGTCGAGACGGCCGCCGATCCGGTGATGCAGCCAGAAACAGAGACTGCCCAAGCCGAAGGAGGCGTACGAAGCCAGGTGGCAGATAGCACTTCGCATCAGCGCCTATTTCCGACGCTGGCGGACGGCCTCGAAGAGCACGATTCCGGCGGCTATGGAGACATTGAGGGAATCCGAGAGGCCGGCCTGCGGGATCGAGATCTTCTCGTCCGCGGCGCCCAGCATGAAGTCGCTCAGGCCGTCCTTCTCCGAACCCAGTAGCAAGGCCAACGGACCGCAGCAGTCGACGTCCCAGAACGTCTTGGTCGCCGCGGGCGAGGTCGCCATCGAACGCACGCCCTTGGCCTTCATCCAGACGACCGCTTCCTGCGAGGTGCAGACGGCGACCGGCATGGAGAAGAGCGCGCCCTGCGAGGAGCGGACGACGTTCGGGTTGAAGACGTCGGTGACCGGGTCGCAGACGATGACGGCATCGCAGCCCGCGGAGTCCGCGGTGCGCAGCAGCGCGCCGAGATTGCCAGGCTTCTCGACGGATTCGACGACGAGCAGGAGGGGCCTGGCCGAGAGCCTGAGCCGTGCGAGCGAGCAATCCCAGGTCCTGGCCACACCGAGCACGCCGTCCGGCCCTTCACGTCCGCAGACCTTCTCGAACGCCGAGACCCCGAGCTGGCAGACCGAGGCCCGGCCGACCCGGCAGCGCGCGATCAGCTCGGCCTGCTCCGAACCGCGAAACATCTCAGGGCAGTGGTAGGCCTCCTCGATGGCCACGCCACGCTCAAGGGCCCGGGAAAGCTCGCGCTGACCCTCGATCAGGAAGAGCCCGCGAGCGTCGCGTTCGGCACGGTCACGCAGGCGGGCCAGCGCCTGGACGCGCGGGTTCTGCCTGCTCTGGATGGCTTCCTCGGACACGGGACCATTGAGCCCGAAGCGCGGCCGCTCCGCAAGGACGGGCTTGGAGCGCGGGGATAAGTCTCGACCTCCTCGCCACGGACCAGACCTTGTCGGCATGCCCGAGTCCCGACAACCGCCCAGGTTCCGCGAGGGCCCCTTCACCTACCATCAAGAGGTGGAGCTCGAGATCGCCTCGATCACCAACCTCGGCGAAGGCCTTGCCCGCAAGGACGGCTGGGTCGTGTTCGTGACCGGCGCCCTGCCCGGAGAAAAGATTGTCGCGAAGATCTGGCACAACGCCGCCAACTTCTCCCGCGGCGACCTGGTGCGCGTGCTGACCCCGTCTCCGCACCGGGTGCAGCCGCGTTGCGACCTCTTCGGCGAGTGCGGGGGCTGCCAGTACCAGAACCTCGCCTACCCGCAGCAGCTGGAATGGAAGCGCCGTCAGGTGCAGGAGGCCTTCGAGCGGCTGGGCGGGATCAGGACGGAGGTCGATCCCTGCCATCCTTCGCCGAAGCAGTACGCCTACCGCTCCAAGATCACCCCTCATTTCATGACCCCGCGCCGGGCGGACTTCCCCATCGGCTTCCTCGCCGCCGGCACCGCGCGGCGCGTCGTGGACGTGCCAAAGTGCCCGATTGCGACCGACGCAATCAACGCAGCCTACGCCCGGGCGAGGAAGAACGTCCGCTCCAATCCAGGACACTTCGAACGCGGCGCCACCCTACTCTTCCGCGACTGTCAGGAGGGCGTGGTCACCGACCCTCGCGCGACGGTGACCGACAAGGTCGGCACCCTGACCCTGAAGTTCCTCGCGGGCGAGTTCTTCCAGAACAACCCCTCCGTGCTGCCGGAGTTCGTGGCGCACGCGGTGGAGCTCGCCCGGTCCTCGGGCGCCCGGCACCTCGTCGACGCCTACTGCGGGTCCGGCCTGTTTGCGCTCTCGGCCGCGCCGCATTTCGAGTCAGTCAGCGGGGTCGAGGTGAGCGCCGAGGCGGTGCGCAAGGCGGCGGAGAACGCAGCGCTCAACCGTCTGCTGAACTGCCGCTTCATCGCCGGCTCGGCCGAGTCGATCTTTGCGGGACTGCCGGTGAAGGGGCCGGATACCGCCGTGATCGTCGACCCGCCCCGACGCGGCTGCGACGAACCCTTCCTCGCTCAGCTCGACGCCTTCGCCCCCCGCCGCATCGTCTACGTGAGCTGCGCGCCCGACACCCAGGCGCGGGACGCCAAGACGCTCACGGCGATGGGCTGGCGCCTCATCGGCGTACGTCCGTTCGACCTGTTCCCGCAGACCCGGCACGTCGAAAGCATCGCCGCCTTCGAGTGCGGCTGACCCACCGGACGGCTGATGCCGCCGGCGGGAACCGGGTGACCTCGTGCGTCAGGCCGCGGGTCCGGCCGCGGGGGCGGTATCCTCGTCCTCGGCCTTCTCGACCTTGGAGATGCCGAGGAGCGTCTCGCCCTCCTTGAGGCGCATGACCCGCACGCCCTTGGTGGCGCGGCCCGCCGTGCAGCGGATGTCGGCCACCTTGGTGCGGATGGACTGGCCGCCCTTCGTGAGCAGCATGACCTCGTCGTCCTCACGGACGCTGAGCGCGCCGGCGACGCCGGCTTCGGTGCTGATGGCGATGACCCCCTTGCCGCCGCGGGACTGCTTGCGGTAGACGGGTTCCTTGGTCTCAGAGTCGTCGAAGGGCGTGCGCTTGCCGATGCCGTCCACGCCCACCACGAGGAGCGTGCAGGCCGGGTCGACGACTTCCATCGCCTTCACCTGGTCGCCGCTGTCGAGGTTCATGCCGATCACGCCGGTCGTGTCGCGGCCCATCGAACGGACGCCCGACTCATGGAACCGGATGGACATGCCGGACTGCGAGATCATCACGACCTCGTTGTCGCCATTGGTGAGCTTGACCGAGATGAGCTGGTCGCCGTGCTCGATGTTAACGCCGATGATGCCACCCTTGCGGACGTTGGCGTACTTCTCCAGCCCGGTCTTCTTGATGGTGCCGTTGGCGGTGCACATCACCAAGAAGCGCCCCTCGTCGAAATTCGGGACGCAGACCATGGCGGCCAGCTTCTCGTCGTCCTTAAGGTCGAGCAGGCGGGCGATGGACTTGCCGCGCGAGGCGCGGGCGGCCTCCTCGATCTCATAGACCTTCTCCACGTAGACCCGACCGTTGTTCATGAAGAACATCATGTGGTCGTGGGTGTTGGCCGTGAAGAGGTGCTCGATGAAGTCGCTGTCCTCGTCGGACGCGGCCTTGGACAGCTCGGCTCCCTTGGTGCCCTTGCCGCCGCGTTTCTGCAGGCGATACTGGGCGACCGGGGTGCGCTTGATGAAGCCGGCGTGCGAGACGGTGACCACGCTGCCCTCATTGGCGACGATGTCCTCCATCGAGAGCTCGCCGTCGGCGTCCATCACGCGCGTACGGCGCGGGGTGACGTGCTTCTTGGCGGCCTCGCGGAGCTCCTTCTTGATCAGGGTGAGCAGCTTGGACTCGCTGGAGAGGATGCCGCGCAGCTCCTCGACGAGGGCCATGAGCTGGCGATACTCCTCCTCGATTTTGTCGCGCTCTAGGCCGGTGAGCTGGTAGAGGCGCAGGTCGAGGATGGCCAGGGCCTGGCGCTCGCTCAGGCCGTACTTGGCGATGAGCTTGACCCGGGCCTCGTCGCGGTTGGCGGAGGCACGAATAATCTTCACAAAATCGTCCAGGTGGCGCAAGGCGATCTTGAAGCCCTCGAGGATGTGGGCGCGATCCTCGGCCTTGCGCAGGCGGAAGCGCGTACGTCGGGTGACGACGTCGCGGCGGTGCTCGACGAAGCACTCGATGAGCTCGCGGATGGTCATCTGCTTGGGCCGGCGCTTGTCGAGGGCCAGCAGGATGACGCCGAAGGAGTTCTCGAAGTTGGTGTGCTTGTAGAGCTTGTTGATGACCACGCGGGGGCTCTCGCCGCGCTTGAGCTCGATGACCACGCGGGTGTTCTCGTCGGACTCGTCACGGAGGTCGGAGACTTCGTCGATCACCTTCTCGGCGCAGAGGTCGGCGATATGCTTCACCAGCGCGGCGCGATTGACGTTGTAGGGCAACTCGGTGAGCACGACCTGCTCCTTGCCGTTCTTGAGCTCCTCGGTGTGGGCCACGCCGCGGACGCGGACGATGCCCCGGCCGGTGCGCAGGTACTGGCGGATGCCCTCCTTGCCGTTGATCACGCCTCCGGTCGGGAAGTCCGGCCCGACGATGACCTTCTCCAAGTCCTCGACCGTGGCGGAAGGCTTGTCGATGACCAAGCAGACGGCCTCGACGAGCTCGCCGAGGTTGTGGGGCGGGATGTTGGTGGTCATGCCCACGGCGATGCCGGTCGAACCATTCATCAGCAGGTGAGGCAAGGCGCAGGGCAGCACGGAGGGCTCGGTGGTCGACTCCTTGTAGTTGGGGACGAAGTCGACCGTGTCCTCGTCGATGTCGGCGAGGAGCTCGCCCGCAACCTCGGCGAGACGGCACTCGGTGTAGCGGTAGGCGGCGGGCGGATCGCCGTCGACCGAGCCGAAGTTGCCCTGCGGCTCGATGAGCTGGTAGCGCATCACCCAGCTCTGGGCCAGGCGGACGAGCGTGTCGTACACGGAACTGTCGCCGTGGGGGTGGTAGTTCTTGAGCACTTCGCCGACCACGCCGGCGCACTTGTCGAAGGGCCGGTTGTGGACGAGTCCCTCGCGCAGCATGGCGTAGAGGATGCGGCGCTGGACCGGCTTGAGCCCGTCGCGGGCGTCGGGCAGTGCGCGGGACACGATGACCGACATCGAGTAGTCGATGTAGGCGGTCTGCATGATGTCCGTGATGCTGGCTTGGGTGAGCTTTTCCTGTTCGGAGTACATTTTGTTCGGAATTCGGAGGGGAAGGTCGGGGCGGGGCCGTTCAGACGTCGAGGTTCGAGGTGTTGAGGGCGTTGTCCTCGATGAAGGTGCGGCGGGCGGGCACGTCCTCGCCCATCAGCATGGCGAAGACGCGGTTGGCCTCGGCAGCGTCACGGATGTCGACCTTGAGGAAACGGCGCTTGGCCGGATCCATGGTGGTCTCGAAGAGCTGCTTGGGGTTCATCTCGCCCAGGCCCTTGTAGCGCTGGATGGTGAGTCCCTTGCGGCCGAACTGGCGGATTTGCCCGATGAGGTCGAGGACGCTCATGAGCGGAACCGGCTCGGGCTTCTTGACCGGCTTCTTGGCGGCCTTCTCGGCCTTGGCGGGCTCGTCGCCGCCCTCGGCGGCCTCGGCGGGTGCCTCCTCGGCGGCGGAGCCGTCGATGAGGTGGTAGCGCGGCTCGTCGCCGGGACTGAACTTCTTCACGTCCATGCCCTGGGTCTCGAGCTCCTTGAGCACCTTGGTGATGGCGTCGTTCTCGAAGACCTCGATGACCTGGAGGCGCTCCTGCACGACGGCGCCGTCCTTGAGCTTCTTCTCGCGGTCAATGCGGTCGGAGAGGAAATCCTCGACGCCAGACTTGCGCAGGAAGGCCTGCTTGGCCTCCGCGTCTTTGAGGAACTCGAAGGTCTCCTCATTGCCCGTGCGGGTGCGCACGACGAAGCGCGGCAGGGTGTGGTTCTTCTGGTCCTGCTGGTCGAGGAACTCGCCGTACGGGCAGCCAGTGCGGGCGATGCCGGCGCCAAGGCCCTCGAGGCGGGCGAGCGCCTCGACAATCTTGTCGAGCTTCTGGCCAGGGAAGACGTGCTTGTCGCGCAGGCGGAGCAGGTTCACGTCCTCGGAACCGAGCTCGAGGAGGATGCGGTTGAGCTCGGGGTCGTTGTCCACGTACTGCTCGCGCTTCTTGCGCTTGATGCGGTAGAGGGGCGGCTGGGCGATGTAGACGTAGCCGGCCTCGATGAGCCCGGGCATCTGCCGGTAGAGGAAGGTCAGGAGCAGTGTGCGGATGTGGGAGCCGTCGACGTCGGCGTCGGTCATGATGACCAGCTTGTGGTAGCGGCACTTCGTAACGTCGAAGGCGCCGTCGCCCTCGTGCTTGCCGATGCCGGTGCCGCAGGCGGTGATGATGGTGCGGATCTCCTCGTTGGAGAGGATCTTATCGATGCGCGCCTTCTCGACGTTGAGGATCTTGCCCTTGATGGGGAGGATGGCCTGGTAGCGGCGGTCGCGGCCCTGCTTGGCGGAACCGCCAGCGGAGTCGCCCTCGACGATGTAGAGCTCGCAGACGGCGGGGTCGCTCTCGGAGCAGTCGGCCAGCTTGCCGGGCAGGCCGCCGGAGGACATGGCGGACTTGCGGACGGTCTCGCGGGCCTTGCGGGCGGCCTCGCGGGCGCGGGCGGCGTTGAGACACTTGTCGACAATCCGGCGGCCGGTCTTGGGGTCGCGCTCGAGGTAATACTTAAGCTGCTCGCCGACGACGGAGGTGACGATGCCCTCGACCTCCGGGTTGGTCAGGCGGGTCTTGTTCTGGGACTGGAACTTGGGGTCGGGGTGCTTGACGGAAATGACCGCCACCAGGCCCTCGCGCATATCGTCACCGTTGAGCTTGGCGTCCTTGTCCTTGATGAGTCCGTTGGACTTCGCGTAGTGGTTGATGACGCGAGTCAGGGCGGAGCGGAAGCCGGAGAGGTGCGTGCCGCCCTCGGGCTGGTTGATCAGGTTGGTGTAGCTGAAGACCATCTCGTCGTAGCGGTCGTTGTACTGGAGGGCGACGTCGACGATCATGCGGCGCTGGCCGGGCTTGGGCTTTTCGCCCTCGGCCATGACGCGGGGGTTCTCCAGGTCGGTGAAGTCGACCTCGGCCGCCATCAGTATAGGCTTGTCGAAGATGGTCCCCTCGTTGGCGTTGAGGAACGCAACGTATTCGGCGATGCCCTCCTTGAATTCGAAGCGGTCCGCGCGGTCGGTGCGCTGGTCCTTCATCTCGATGACGATGCCGGGCACGAGGAAGGCCAGCTCGCGCATGCGGCGCACGAGGATGTCGTACTTGAACTCCTGCGTGGTCGTGAAGATCTGCGGGTCGGGATGGAAAGTGATCTTGGTGCCGGTGCGCTTGGTCTTGCCCACGACCTTGATCGGTTGGGTGACCTCGCCGCGGGAGAACTTCATCTGGTTCACCTCGCCCTCGCGGCTCACCTCGGCGGTGAAGGCGTCCGACAGCGCATTGACGCACTTGGCGCCGACGCCGTTGAGTCCGCCGGACACCTGGTAGGCGCCCTTGTCGAACTTACCGCCAGCGTGCAGGTTGGTGAGCACGAGCTCGAGGGTCGAGATCTTCTCCTCGGGGTGCATCGCGACAGGGATGCCGCGTCCGTCGTCCTCGACGGAGAGGGAGCCGTCGGCATGGATCTCGACCTTGATGTGCTTGCAGAAGCCGGCGAGCGCCTCGTCGATGGAGTTGTCCACAATCTCGTAAACGCAGTGATGCAGACCGGTCTCATTGGTGTCGCCAATGTACATGCCGGGACGCTCGCGGACGGCCTTGAGGCCCTTCAGCCGCTTGATGTCTCCGGCGTCATAGGACGCCTTGCCGGCATGCTTGCCGCGTGAATTTGACTCGGAATTTTCGCTCATGTGGAAGAATGGAAAAGGTTCTCTCCCCGTACTTCAGGGGGGTGCTCTGATTCTCTTTTTCACACCCTTTTCTGCAAACGGAAAAGGGGGGTCGGTGAATGTTTTTACGAATCTCTAAATTCATGAAAATCAGAGGGTTAGGGATGCTCATCTTCCGCTTTAGTAATGCTTGTTCACACGTTACTGACAGGGGGTTATCAGACCCCTGACAGGGTGCTCAGGAAGGGGCCAGAAAGCCGGCTGCTGGGACGGTCGCCTCGCGGCCCGCGTCCTCCAGGACGTAGTGTCCGGCATCCTTGAAAAGCAGCTCCTCAGCCGACGGAAAGCGTCTTCGGAATCCGTTCAGGAAATGCCCGTCGAAGCAGAAGTCCTTCAGACCCCAGCAAAGGAGCATCGGTTTGTCGATGAGCGAAGGCAGTCCACGCTCGACCTCGTCCAAGGCGGCCCAGGAAGGGTGATACCGCTCCATGGGGATGTCGGCCACGAAGTCCGCCACGGAACGCCGGTCGGCCCAAGTCCGATAAGGGAACAGGAACCCTTCCCTCACGGCGGGCGCAAGCGGGCGCTTCACCGCCATCGAGGCCGCCGGCCCGGCGAAGGCATTGAATCCCTGGACGGCCAGGCGGCCCAGCCAAGGCAGGCGGCACAGGGCGATGCGGAACGGAATCCTCTCCGAGCGGAACGCGGCGGTGTTGGTGACGAGGATGCGGCCGACTTGGGACGGACGCCGCACGGCGACGCCGAACCCGATGACGCCACCCCAATCGTGCACACCAAGGTCGAATTCGGACAAACCAAGGCAGTCGAGCAGCGCTGCAACGTCACGGATGCGGTCGTTGAGGCGGAGGAAGGAGCCGGGACGCCCGGAAAGCCCCATGCCCACGTGGTCGGGCACGATCACGCGTCGGCCGCGCGTGACGAGTTCCGCGACCAGATCGCGCCAAAGGAATGACCAGCTGGGGTTGCCGTGCAGCAACAGCACCGGACGGGCTGAGCGCGGTCCCTCGTCCAAGTAGCTCATCCGGCCCGAGGGGGCCTGGAAGGCGCGCGGCGAAAAGGGGTAAAGGGCGCGGACTGCGGGGCTCAGTTCCATGGTCTCAGCACTCCACCGCGAGCATCAGGCTGGCGAGGCCGCTGCCGATGCCGAGCAGCGCGACTCGCTCGCCGGCGCGGATACGTCCGTCGGCTCGGGCGAGCGCGAAGGTCGCAGGCAACGAGGCGGACCCAACGTTGCCCAGCGTGTCGAAGCTACGGCAGTCCTTAGCGGGATCGAGGCCGAGCGACTCGAAGAGCAGCGTGGAGTGACGACGGCCGACCTGATGGGTCACGACCCTCGAGAGCGTCGACGCGTCCCAGCCGGTGGCCGCGCGGAAACGGCTCCAGCAACGGCCCGCGAGCGCGACGCCCGCGGCGAGCAGCGCTTCGGAATCCGTGCGCATGTCGAGCTCATCGGAGGCCGTGTCACCTTCGCAGAGTCCGTTGGCGGAAGAGTCCGTCTCAGCGGCCCCGCCCACGAGGCGGACCGAACCGGGAACCGCGAGGTCGTCGCGGCAGACGACGGCCGCGGCCCCGCCGGCCCCGATGGTGAGATTGGCGAAGTAGGGCTTGATTGTATCGCGCGTCAGCGAGAGGTCCTCGTTGAGTAGTCGGACCGTGCGTTCCACCAGCGGACGTCCGTCCTCACCCGCGCAGACCAACGCGCGACGGATCTGGCCGGACTCGACCAGCGCAGCCGCCAGCACGACCGCGTTGAGCCATCCCAGGCAGGCGTTAGAGACATCCAGAATCTGGGCCTGCGGCCCCAGCCCGAGGAGCCCGTGGACGTAGGCGGCCGTGGAAGGCTCAAGACGATCGCGGCACACCGAGGCGTGGATGAGCAGGTCGACGTCCTGAGGACCCACGCCGGCGGCTTCCATCGCCTTGCGGCCAGCCGCGGCGGAAGCGGCCGAAGGACGGATGGCGGAGGGCCAGAAACGGCGCTCGCGGATGCCCGTCATGAGCTCCAGTCGGCCCTCGGGCAACCGGAGACGGGAGTAAAGCGGCCGCAGGCGGGACTCGAGGTCGGCCGAACTCCAGACCTCGGGAGGAAGCTCGGCCGTCAGGCCGCTGAGCACGGTCCGTTGAAAACGCACGTCAGGGCAGGCGGTTGGAGGCCTTGACGAGCTCGTCGTCGAAGAAATTCCAGCCCATGCCGGCGTCGACGACGATTCCCTGCCCGTTCACGCCGCTGGAACGGGGCGAGAGCAGCCAGACCGCCGCGTCCGCCACCTCCTGCGTCTTCAGCGCCTCCTTGCGGAACGTCATCTTCTCCGCGTGCAGATAGTTGTCGAGGTAGCCGGGAATCCCCGCACTCGCGCTGGTCTTGAGCGGACCCGCGTTGACGGTGTTGAAGCGCACACGCGAGTCGGCCGAGAAGGACTTGGCGAGGAAGCGGGAGGTCGACTCAAGCGCGGCCTTGATGGGGGACATGTAGCCGTAGCTGGAGGCCGTCACCTGGGAGGAGATGCCGACGGAGACCACTGAAGCGTCGGGCTTGAGACCGGCCTTGAAGGCGCGGGCGAGCTCGACAAGGGAGAAGCACGAGACCGCGGTGGCCTGGAGGAAATCCTGGCGCACGGTGCCGTGGAACGGCTGGAGGCCCTTGGAGTAGTTGGCGAAGGCCACGCTGTGCAGCAGACCGTCCAGGGGCCCGTGCTCACCGATGACGGTTTCAGCGAGGACGACCGTCTGCTCCTCATGCTCGAGGTCGCAGAGATGCACGGACCTGCCGTCGAGGAGCCCCTTGAGGGAGTCGAGCCGTGCGCGGTTGCGCACGGAGTAGACGACCTTGGCGCCTTCGGACTCGAGCGTGCGCGCGACGTGCCAGGCGACTGACTTGCGGTTGGCGACGCCGGTGACGAGGTAGGTGCGGCCTTGGATTCCGAGGAAGGACATGGTCAGGCGGTCTTCTCCACGAGGGCCAGGGCGAAGCGGATCGTGAGCACGGCCTTGCCGTCACGTCGCACCGTGCCCGTCATGAAATGGAACTGCTGCAACGTCTCGGCGTGCTTCACTTCGATGCTGACCGTGTCGCCCGGAAAGACCATGCCCTTGAACTTGGCCTCCTCAATGCGACACAGGACAGGCGTGCGCCCCTCCGCGGAGCCGCCCTCCGCCTGGAGCTTCTTGGTCAGATAGACGGCTCCCGCCTGGAAGACGGACTCGCAGAGCAGCACCCCGGGGGTGATGGGATTGCCAGGGTAATGACCGGCGTAAAAGGACTCCTCGGCGCGGAAAGTGCGCGAACAGACCGCCCCGTCGGTACGGAGCTCATCGACCCGGTCCAGGAAGAGGAACGGGGGGCGGTGCGGGATGGTCGCCTGGACGTCCGTCGGCATGCTGTTTTCTGGTCCCAGCGAGGTCGGCAAGCGACACGAAAACACGCCCACAGACGTTTGCCTTTCCCGGAAGAAGGGTCAGCCTCATACTATGCGCACCCTACTCCCCGCCATGCTCCTCACCCTCCTCCCCCTCTTCGGCTCCGGCGCCGAAAAGCTCGCCGTAGACGCCGCCCTGCCCGCCGTCACCGTCAACGACCAGGACGGCAAGAGCGTCGATCTGGCGGCCGAGGGATCCAGCGGCTACCTGCTCGTGTACTTCTACCCCAAGGCCAAGACCGGAGGCTGCACCAAGCAGGGATGCTCGCTCCGCGACTCCTGGGCCGACCTGCAGAAGGCGGGCGTCAAGGTGCTCGGCGTGAGCACCGACAGCGAGAAGCTCCAGAAGGAGTTCAAGGAGGAGCAGAAGTTCCCTTTCCGACTGCTCGCCGACAAGGAGAAGAAGGTCACCGAGGCCTTCGGTGTGAAGGGCCTCGTCGGATTCGCCAGCCGCTCAGCCTTCCTCTTCAAGGACGGCAAGTGCGTCTACGCCGACCACAAGGGGCACACCTCGGACCAGGCCCAGGTAATCCTCGATTTCCTCAAGGCTCCGAAGAAGTAAGGCCGCCACACAACGCACAAAGAAAAGGCCGCGTCAACCGACGCGGCCTTCTTCATGTCCCGAGGATCCTCGCTCAGTGACCCTTGATGGGAAAGAGGTCGGTCACACTGCTGTTGCCATGGATGCGCCGAATGGCGTCGGCCAGCAGGGGCGCGATGGACAGCACCGTGATGGGCAGGCCGCGGGTCTCAAGCGGCACAGAATTGGTCGTGATGACCTCGTCGATGTGCCCAGCGCGCAGGCGGTCGTAGGCAATCTCCTGGATCATGCAGTGCGAGACGACTGCGCGCACGGAGCGGGCGCCGTTCTTCTTGAGTAGCTCGGCGGCGGCGGTGAGCGTGCCCGCCGTCTCCGTCATGTCGTCGACCAGGATGATGTCACGCCCCTCGACCTCGCCCACCAGGCTCGTGGCCTTCACCGTGGTGGCGCTGGTGCGACGCTTGGCCACGAAACCGTAGGGAAGCCCGAGCATGTCGGCCACGGCGGCGGCGTACTTGAGGCCGCCCACGTCGGGGGAGAAGACGGTCGCCTCGCGGATCCAGGGCTTGTTGCGGATGTACGAGTAGAAGACCGGCGAGGCGTAGAGGTGGTCGACCGGGATGTCGAAGAAGCCCTGGATCTGCTGCGCGTGTAGGTCGACCGTGAGCACGCGGCTGGCGCCGGCCGCCGTGAGCAGGTTGGCGACGAGCTTGGCCGTGATGGGCACGCGGGGCTTGTCCTTGCGATCCTGCCGGGCGTAGCCGAAGAACGGGATGACGGCCGTGATGCGCGCGGCGGAGGCGCGGCGCATGGCGTCGATCATGATGAGCAGCTCCATGATCCGGTCGTTGGCCGGGGCGCAGGTGGGCTGCACCACGAAGACGTCCGTGCCGCGGATGTTCTCGTTGATCTGGACGAAGGTCTCGCCGTCGGGAAACCGGTTGACGGTGGCGGAACCGAGCGGCGCGCCGAGGTGCTCGCAGATCTCTCGGGCCAGGCCGGGGTTGGCGTTGCCTGAGAAGACCTTCATGGCGGGCAGAGTCATCGTGCGTCCTTGGCGACAGCGTCCAAGGCGGCGGCCAGCGAATCAACCTTTTTGAACAGGTCGGGGAGCCGGCGCGAGAGCACCACGACGCGCCGCTCCAGGCCCAGGGGGCAGGCCGGCGTGCCGTTGACGAAGGCGTCGGCGGGGACGTCCTCCAGGACGCCGGACTGAGCCCCCACCCTGACCCGGTCCCCGACGGCGAGGTGACCTGCCACGCCGGACTGACCGCCCAGCACGCAACGGTCGCCGATGACGGTGCTGCCCGCGATGCCGGTCTGGGCGGCGATCATGCACTGCGACCCGATGCGGACGTTGTGAGCGATCTGGACGAGATTGTCGATCTTGGTGCCCCTGCCCACCACGGTCCGGCTGAACCGGGCGCGGTCGAGCGTCGAGTTGGCCCCCACTTCGACGTCGTCCTCCAGCACGACGATGCCGACCTGCGGAATGCGACGGATGTCCTCTCCCACGGGTTCGTAGCCGAATCCTTCCGACCCGATGACGACGCCGGGCTGCAGACGGCATCGGGAGCCGACCACGCAGTAGTCTCCGACGCGTGCGCCGGACTTCAGCCATGAACCCTGGCCGACCGTGGCATGGCGCCCGACGTGGACGGCTGCCTCAAGCACGACGTCCGGCCCGAGACGGGCGCCCTCGCCGATGACGCACAGAGGGCCGACATGGGCCGCCGGGGAGACGTCGGCGCCGGGTGAAATCACGGCGGAAGGATGCACGCCGGGCGCAGGGCGGGGCCAGAGCGCGGACTCGATCACCGAGCACAGGAGGGCCAGCGCGTAAGACGGATTGTCGACACGCAGGAAGACCTGCCCCTCCGAGGGGCGGCCCTCGAAGGCCTTGGGGACGAGGATGACTCCGGCGCGAGATCCCGCGACCTCGGAGGCGTACTTCGGGTTGCCGAGGAAGGAAAGGTCGTCGGGGCCGGCCTCAGACAGGGAGGATACGCCCGTGACCGGCCGGGTGCGCCCGCCGTCCACCGAAGCCGCGCCCACGTGACGGGCGAGTTCGTCGAGGTGGAAGGAGACGGACATGTCCCTAAATCAGGCGCCCCTGATGGTCAGGGGCGCGAGGGTCACTTGGCGGCGGGCGCCGCGGGAGCGGGCGCCGGAGCGGCGGACTTGTAGGCGTCGTTCAGGGCCTTGATGACGTCGGCGGTGATGTCGAGCGACCCGTCGTTGAAGAACGTCACGGCCTTGGGAATCACGAGCTGAAGCCCCTTGTCCTTGGCGATCTTCTCGGCCTGGACGCGCACGTCGGCCACGACCTGACGCTCCATCTCCTGGAGGCGCTGCTGGATGGTGCCCTGGGCGGACTGGACGAACTGCACGTACTCGTTCTGACGCTGCTGGAAGGCTCCCTGCTTGATCTGGGCCTCGGACTGGAGGGAGCGCTTGCCGGCCTCGTTGAGGATCGGATCCTGGGAGCGCTTGACGGTGCTCTCCAGGTCGGCGCGCAGGGACTGCAGCTCCTTCTCGCGTTCGGCGACGGCTTCGCGGGTCGTCTGGACGGACTTGTCGATGCCGGCCTTGGTCTCGATGGCCTTGTTGTACTTGGTCATGACCTCGGCGACATCGACGACGCCGACGTTGGGGGCGGCAGCGAAGGCCGGCGCCATGGCCAGGAGGATGAATGCGGTCAGGGTCTTCATGATGGGCTATGAAAGCGTCCGGGTCGGGCGGTTGGCAATCAAAACACCGTGCCGAAGCTGAAATTGAAACGCATGCCGGTGTCATTGACCGTCTGCCCGGTCGCGGGATCGGAAGTGGCCTGGATGGGGAAGCCGAAGTCCAGCCTCATGACGGCTCCGCCCAGGAGGATGCGGGCGCCGAGCCCCCAGTCGGAGTTGGCCCCGGACAGCGACAGGTCGCCCTCGGACGAATTGACCACGCCGTGGTCGTAAAAGGCGGCGAGGCGGAAATTCTCCGCGACCTTGATCGTGTACTCGGCGCTGAAGTAGCCGTAGGAGAGACCCCCGACCGGCTCATAGCCGGCCCCTTCAAAGGTGGAGAGCTCGCCCACCTGATTGAAGTCGAACCCGCGCATGTCATAGGCGCCGCCGAGGTAGAACCTCTCATAGAAAGGCAGCGTCGAACTCGCCCCGGTTAGCAGGCCGACCCGGCCGATGACGCTCACGGTCTGCTCGGCCTGACGGGAGACGAGGAACCACTTGCCCGCGCGGAGTTCGGACTTCAGGTAATCGACGTCGCCGCCGATGCCGTTGCCGGCAAGCTCCTCGGTGAGGGAGACGCGCTCCCCCCGGGTCGGGAAATTGAGCTCGTCACGGGTGTCGTGCACGAGGGAGAGCGTGACCCCGGAGATGCTCTTGGGGTTGCCGCTCTCGGCCTGGACGGTGGCAGGTGCGGACGCGGCGACGTTGTCGACCTGCACGCGGCGGAGGTCGTAGCCCAGGCGGGCCTCGACGGTCGGGAGCACGCGACGGCGCACGTAGACGCCGGCCCCCTGCGTGATGACGTCATACGCGGACGAGCGGAAGCCGCTGAAGCGACGGTAGAGGCTGTAGCCTGCGGCGAGATCGCGATCCCAGACCGCGGGCTCCTCGAAGGAGTGCTCCAGGGAGTTCGAGAGGTTGCCCGTGGAGACACGGAGCCTAAACTTCTGCCCGCCGCCGCGCCACCAGCCGTCGAGATTGGAGAAGTCAAAGTTACCCTCCGAATACTCCACGAAACCGACCAGCTCCTCGACGGTGCTGTAGCCCGCGCCGAAGCTCACCTGGCCGGTCGATCCCTCCTTGACGGTCACGCGCAGGTCGCTCTGCCCGGGCACGCCGGTGGGCACGGGCGCGACGCGCACTTCCTCGAAGAACTGGGTGTTGCGGAGGCGTGCCTCGGAGATGCGCATGCGCGCGAGGTCGAAGACCTCGCCGGGCGAAAGCGCCAGCTCGCGTGCGATGACGTTGGACCGGGTCTTGGTGTTGCCCTGGATCTCGAGGGTCCGGACGGTGAATCGCTGCCCCTCGTCGATGGCGAAGGCGAGGTCGATGGCGCCGGTCTCCAGATTGGGACGCCGGGAGACGTCGACGCGGGCGTTGAGGTAGCCCATCTGTCCGTAGTATTCGCGCAGCTTATCCGCAGCCGCTTCGACAGCCTCGGAGTTGAACCAGTCGGAGGAGGCCAGCCGGTCGACGGCGTCAGGATGCGCGCCGCGACGGAGCGAGGGCTGGTCGATGACCTTGCGGAGATTCTCGGTCGAAAAGACGGGGTCGTTGACGCCCAGACGGTTGCCTCCGATGGAGATTGCGCCGACGGAGTAGCGCCGCCCCTCCTTGACGCGGATCACGACGTCGACCCAGCCGGAGCCGCCGGAGACGTCCTTGATGACGCAGGATTTCTGGGGGTCGGAGTCGGAGACCTCGACGTCGAGGAATCCCTGGGACCGGTAGTAGTCGCGGACCTTCTGGCAGTCGCGGCGGTACTCGTCCGGATTGAGACGTCCGCCGTCGCTGAGCCAGGAGAGCTTCCACCAGCGCCAGGTCGAGGCGGCGAGGTCGGCCTCGGCGACCACGTCGGACTCCTTGAGCGCGGAGGCGCCCTCGACGATCACGCGATCGACCTTCAGTTCGACGCCTTCACGCACGCTCACCACGGCCTTCACGCCTCCGGTGACGGGCACGATGCTGGAGGTCAGCAGCGTGAACGGGCGCTTCTTGCGCAGATCTCCCTGCAGCTTGACTTCGGCGCGACGCAGTACGGCGGGGTCCAGGGGCTCACCCACCTTCACACCCTCCAGGGGGTCGGAGTCGCCGAAGATCCCGGACACATGGTTGTCGACGAGTGCCTTGTCCCCTTCGAACTCGACGGAGACGAGCAACGGACGGGGTTCGACGACGACGGTCACGTCGACCTCGCCGGTGGCAGGGTCGAGCCGGGGGATCACCACTGCCTGGGCGAACTTGCCGGTGCCGTAGAGCGCCCGCACGGTGGAGGCCACCGCATCACGGGAGAAAGGCTGCCCCGCCCTCAGGGCCACGAAGCCGAGCACGTACTGGTCGGACACCTCGCCTCCCTCCGCCTTGACGGAGATGGAACGGACCTTGGGCTCCTTGGCCGGCACGCCGGGGCGGGCCGCCGGGGCGCGCTCCTGGGCGAGGCCCGTCTCGGGTGAGATCGCGGCGGAGAGGACTGCGGCGGCGACCAAGCTGCGACGGATGAGAGGGCGGTTCATTGGGTGGGATGATCCTTGGCCAGGGCCTCGAAGCGTGTAAGCCCGCCGTTAAAGAGCAAGTTGATGTCGGAGGTGGGTCCGTTACGGTTCTTCGCCACAATCAGCTGCCGGGCCCAGCAGCCCGGCGAATGCTCGACCTCCTCCTCGATGGCCTGCTTCTGGGCGCCCGTGGGCTTCGATATCAGCATGACGATGTCAGCGTCCTGCTCGATGGAGCCGGACTCACGCAGGTCGGAGATGCGGGGCTGGCGGGCCTCGTCCTCGGACTTGCGGTTGAGCTGCGCCAGGGCGATAACCGGCACGTCGAACTCCTTGGCCATGGCCTTGATGCTGCGCGAGACCTCGGCGATCTGCTGCTCGCGGGGAAGGCCCGAGTCCAGGCCGTTGATCAGCTGGATGTAGTCGATGACGATCATGTCCAGCGGGCGGCGGGAATGGGCGCGGCGGCACTTGGCGCGGATCTCGAGGATGTTCTGCCCGCCGTTGTCATCGATGAGGAAGGGCCGCGTCTTGTACTCCTGCGCGGCCTCGAAGAGGTCCATCTGCATCCGCGCATCGGGATGGGCCGACCGCAGCTTCTGCATGTTGACGCGGGCCCGCGAGCAGAGGAGACGGAGTGCGAGCTCCCGGGCGGGCATCTCGAGGGAGAACATCATCACGTGGGCGGGCTCGCGTCCGGAGTTGGGCTTGGGAAAGAGCGCCGCCTCGATGAAGTTCAGGGCGATGGAAGTCTTACCCATGCCCGGACGGGCGGCGACGACCACCATCTGGCCGCCCTGGAAGCCGAAGGTCAGCGCGTCCAGGTCGAGGAATCCGGTCGGGATGCCCTGGACGGAGTTGCGGTCGCGGATGATGTGCGCGACGAGTTCCATCGCGTCGTCGATGGGCTTCTCCACGTGCACGGCGTCCTCGCTGATGCGGTTCTCGCTGATGCGGAAGAAGGACTGCTCGACATCCTCCAGGAGGTGCTCAATCCCCTCGGCGTGCGCATGGGCCTTCTCGACGGTTGTGACGGCGGTGGCGATCAGCTGCCGGAGAAAATGCTTCTCCCGGACGATGGCCAGCCAGTGGGGCGCGTGCGCGGTGGAAGCGACTAGGCCCGTCAGCTCGTTGAGGTAGGGCGCTCCGCCCGAAGACTCCAGACGGCCGTCGCGCCGCAGCCGTTCGGTGAGCGTGATTTCGTCGACGCCGGAGCCGGCCTGGCTGAGGTCGACGCAAGCGCGGAAGATGTCCTGGTGCTTCGGATCGAAGAAGCATTCGGGGGTGACGCGCTGCTCAAGGCAGCGCTGGAGGGTGTCTCCGCCGTCGATGATGATGCCTGCGATCAGACCCCGCTCGGCGTCAAGATTGTGAGGGGGCACCCGGTCGCCGTAGTCGGGCTGCTCGGGGCGGCGGGTGCGCGTGCTTCTTTCAGCCATGGAGGGAAAATATTGTGCCGACGAGGGCCTTCATGACAGCACCAAATCCTGCCCGCAGTTCACGCCTTTTGCACGGGCCTATTCACAGCCCCGGACAAAGACGAAGGGCGCCCGGCTCCGCCGGGCGCCCTTCTCCGTAGACCCGCGGGCCTCGCGGGCTCACTCCGTCTTGGCGGGCTTATCCTTGCGGGGCTTGCGGGGCTTCTTGGCGCGCTCGCCGGACTCCTCGGCCTCAGGCGCCTCCTCGGTGACGGTCTCGATGGGATTCTCGGAAACGACCTCGAACTCCTGGTCGACCATGACGTCGGAGTGGAGGCGGATGTGGCAGACGTGCTTGCCGAGCTGCTTGACGGGGCCCTGGCCGAGGTGGATGCGGCGACGCTCGAGCTCGACGCCGTTCTCGGCGAGCTTGGCGGCAATCTCAGCGGTACTGATCGCGCCGAACATCTTGCCTCCCTCGCCGGTCTTGACGGCGAAGGTCAGACGGAGGGCGGCCAGCTTGGCGGCGGTGGCGTTGGCGGCCTCGTGGTCGCGGGCCTCACGAGCCACACGGGCCTTCTTGAGGGACTCGACGTACTTGGCGTTGGTGCGGTTGACGGGAAGGGCTACGCCCTGCGGAAGCAGGAAGTTGCGCGCGTAGCCCGCGCGGACGCGGACCTGTTCGCCTTCGGCGCCCAGGCCGTCGACGGGCTTGATCAGTAGGACTTGGGTGAATGCCATGGTGTGTTGATTGGAAAGGGTGTCGGAATCAGAAGGGGACGTCGTCGCCGCCTTGGTCGGCGGGAGCGGAGGGGGTGTCGTTGCCGCCGCGCGAACGGGGGGCGGAGCCGCCCTCCTCGCCGGAGCCCTGGCCGCGGCCGCCGATGAAGGTAAAGTTCTCGAGGACGACGCCGAGGCGGGAGCGCTTCTCGCCGGTCTTCTTGTCCTCCCACTGGTCGAGCTTGAGACGGCCCTCGACGAGGATGCCGGAGCCCTTACCGCAGTATTTGGCGATGATTTCGGCCTGCTTGCCGTAGCTCTCGATGTCGACGTAGGTGACCTCCTCGCGCTTCTCCCCCTCCTTGGTCGTGTAGGAACGGTTGACGGCGAGGGAGAACTTGGTGAGGGCCTGGCCGGAGGGTAGCGAGCGTGCCTCGGGGTCTCGGGTCATGTTGCCCGCCAGGATGACGCGGTTGAAGGAAGATGCCATGGCCGTGCTGGGCGGGGGCTTACTTGACGGACTGCACGAGGATCCGGTTGACCGTGCGGTCAAGGCGGAGCTTCTCGCGGAAGGCGACGGGGGCGCCGACGGGGCCGTCGAAGTGGAACTGGACGTAGAGGCCGGTGGGGAACTTCCGGTCGACGACGCGGGAGAACTCCTTCTGACCGAGGTTCTCGACCTCGGTGACCTTACATTCGGCGGACTTGAGCACGTCCTTGATGCGCTCGATGGCGGCCTCGGGCGCCTCGGCAGAGCCGCGGAGATCGAGGATGAGGCTGGCGCGGTAGGAACGGCGTAGCGTGGCGGTGGTCATGGTGATGGTGTTTTTCTGTTGGTGAGGTTCTGGGCGGCGGGAAGGCCGCGGGTGAGAAGGACGGAAAGGGATTGGAGGAAGTCAGGGATGCGGGACTGGAAAGCGGCGAGGTCGGTCTCCGGCATGCGACCCAGCACGTGATCGGCGAGGTCCTGGCCGGGGTGCAGCTTGGGACCGATGCCGATGCGTCCCCTCACGAAACGCTCGCCGAGGTGGGCGATGCAGCTGGCGACTCCATTGTGCCCGGCGGCGGAACCTCCGAGCGACAGCCGGAACTGGCCGGGTTCGAACGCAATGTCATCGTGCAGGACGACCGCATTGGAGACTTCGACGTGTCGGTAGCGGAGGAAGGCGACGAGAGCGGCCCCGCTCTCGTTCATGAAGGAGAGCGGCTTGACGAGGTGCACCGGGACTCCTGCGAAATCGGCCTTAGCGACCGAGGCGGGGAACCGGGTCTCGTCCGACCATGTGGCGCCGATCTGTCGGGCCAGGGCGTCGATGAACATCCATCCGGCGTTGTGCCGGGTGTGGGCGTATTCCCGACCTGGGTTGCCGAGGGCGGCTAGGACCGAGAATGACATCTGACTTCAAAGAACGGGGTGCCGGGAACCGCCCGGCGCGGAGAATCACTTCTTGGCGGGCGCGGCGGCTCCGGCGGCGGGCGCGGCGGCTCCGGCGGCGGGCGCGGCGGCTCCGGCGGCGGGCGCGGCGGCTCCGGCGGCGGGAGCGACGGCTCCGGCGGCGGCATCGGCGGCGGGCGCGGCGCCGGCGACAGGCTCGGGAGCGGCCTCCTCTTCGGCCATTTCGGAGCAGACGACGACGACACGCTTGGGGTCACCGGGGAAAGTGATGCCGGCGGGCGCCTTGAGCTCGCCAACGTGGATGGATCCGTTGACCTTGAGGTCGGTGACGTCGACGGAGATGAATTCGGGTAGGTCCTTCGGGAGGCAGCGCACCTTGACGGTCTGGGACACGACGGCGAGCGTACCGCCCTCGGTCTTCACGCCGTAGGCCTCTCCCACGATCTGGACGGGAATGGCGGCGGTCATGGGCGACTCACGGTCGATCTCCATGATGTCGATGTGGAGGAACTTCTGCGTGATGGGGTGGCGCTGGTACTCCTTGATGAGCGAGAGCATCTTGGAACCGTCCAAGGTGAGCTCAATCAGGGCGGCGGCGTTGCCCTTGGCGCGCATGAGGTCACGGAAAGCCTCCTGGGCGACGCTCACGCTGCGGTTGCCGGACTTGCCGTAGATGATGGCGGGGATGGACCCTTCCTGACGAAGGCGACGGGAAGGCCCGCGGCCGTTCCCAGCGCGGCTGGAGACATTGAGACTAAGCTGCTTCATGTGGTTAAAAATGGGACTTTTGATGCCTGACCAGTTGCGGGCCCGCTGTCAGCGGCCGCCCCTGTCTCAGGGAAAGGAGGACTCAACTTGGTATCGGAGGGACGCTTGGCAAGGCCAAAAGAAAAAGGGGCCCGCAGGCCCCTTTTTATGCTCCTAAGGGAAGTCTCAACGGTAGGTGGCCATCCACTCGACGATGTCGGCCACGTCCTGGGCGGTCAGGCCGAGCTGATCGGCCGAGAGCATCAGTGACCGGGTCATGCGGGACTGTCCGGCCATGCGGTCACGCGGCACCATCTGGGTCGTGCCTCCCGTGGAGATGATGACCAAGGGGTCGTTGCCGGAAAGAATCCGGCCGTCGATCTGTCCCGCTTTCTTCTTGAGACTCACCGTCACACCCTCGTAGCCCAGCGCGATGGCGTCGGAAGGCTCGACGATGGAGCGGACCGCGGCCTCCCTGCCCTGCCGGTCCACGAAGCCCTTGAGCTCGGGGGAGTAGGAACCGGGACCGTTGCCGCCGACCTGGTGGCACATGGTGCAGCGCTGCACGAGCTGGGCGCCGCGGGAGGCGTCACCCTGCATGGCGAGCACGTCCTTGACGGAATAGGCGGGCGCGGCGGTCGGCTCGGGCACGACGACCGGAGTCACGACAATCTTGGCGGGGTCGTAGACGCCGGCCTTCTTAAGCTCGGATTGCACGTCGAACTTGGACCAGGAGCCAGTCATGCGCATAAGCGCCCAGCGGGCAGCCTCATCTTTGACCGGCGAACCTTCGGCCGAGAGAGCGATGGTGGCCAAGGCGGCCTCGCGGCTCTCGATGAAGGAGATGGTCTCCAGCGCCAGCGAACGCTGGGCGGCGTCGAGCTTCGTGGACCCGGCGCGGGCGCGCAGGTCGGCGAGCGCGTCAGCGGGATGCAGGATCCAGGCGATGCGCTCGAGCTGCGGGCTCCAAGCCTCGACGGAGGGGGCGGCCAGAGCCTTGCGCACGGCGGACCAGACGGCGTCCTCCTTACCCCGGGCGGCGATGCCGAAGGCGGCGACGGAATTCTTGTCGGTGACGTCCAGGCGGCGGGCGAGCTCTACGATGATCGGAAGCGCCTTGTCAGCCGGCGCGCCGAGCAGCGAAGTCGCGGCGTCGCGGCGGACGACGACGTCGCCGTCGGTCGCCAAGACAGCGGCCATCGGCAGCGGGTCGTGCCCGGCGGCGCGCAGGGAACGGAACGCGAGCTGCCGCTGCACGGGGTCGGAATCCTTCAGGCGCTCGCGGACGCGGGTCAGGCCCTCATCGCCGAGGTGGGGGAGGAGCCAGACGGCGCGCGCGGCGACGTAAGGGTTGGCGTCACGGAGCAGCTCAAGCGTCTCGGGCAGCGCCTTGGCCCCGAAGGCCTTGAGCGCGTTGAATCCGAGGTGGCGCACGTGGACGGCAGGATTGCGCAGCGCGGCGACGGCTCCGGCGGGCGTGGCGAGGTCGAGGCGCGGCACGACGGACTTGAAGCCCTTGGGAGCGATGCGGTAGATGGCACCGGCGCAGGTGTCGTCCAGGGTCTGGTGACCGCCGACGCGGGAGTCGTACCAGTCGGCGACGTAGACGGCGCCATCAGGACCGACCGCCACGTCGGAGGGGCGGAAAAGGATGTTTTCAACGGGCGCGTCGCCGGGCTTAATCTTATGGAAGTCGGTGCCTTGGAACTCACGCGCGGGATTCGAAGTGATGAAGTCGCTGCGCGTGCGCTGACTGAGCGCGAAGGATCCCTTCTCGGGGCGGAGCTTGTAAGCGAGCACGGTGTTGCGGGAGGGCTCGCAGTTGAGGAGCGTGCCGATCCAGGCGTCGCCAAGGGCGCCGTTCTCGTAGACGGCGATGCCGGTGGGGGAACCGGAGCCGTAGACGTCGCCGACGTCCATGGTGTCCGGATCGTCCTGACGCCAGTGGGCGCGGGGCGTGGGCTGCCCGAGACGACGGACGCTGCCGTAGCCCTGGGCGGCGTAGGTGGTATAACCCGCGGTGCCACGCTCCATGACGAACGAGGTGCGGCAGCTGCTGGAGTCGTCGTTGTCGCCCTGGAAGAGGTCGCCGAACGAGGACGGGAAATGCTCGTAACTGTTGCGGTAGCCGTTGCCGATAATCTCCGCGCCAGAGCCGTCGAGATTCATGCGGGCCGAGAATCCGGAGGACCAGATGAAACCGTCGTCACTGGGCTTGCCGGCCTCGGCCTTGACGTCGAAGGGCCAGGCGCCGCCGCGCTGGTCGTTATAAAAGCTGGCGATGCGGAAGGTGCGACCGGACCTGTCCTTGAAGACGGCGCCGCAGTTGCCGGAGTTGAGGTAGAACTTGCCGTCGGGACCGGTGACGAGCGCGTGGAGGGAGTGGTCGTGATCCTGTCCGCCGAAGCCCGTGAGGAACTCCTCACGACGGTCGACGGCGGGGTCGAACTTGCCGTCACGGTTGACGTCGGTGAACTTGTGGATGGTCGGCGCGTGGGAGACGTAGATGACGTTGTCGATCACCGCGATGCCGAGGGGCGAGGTCCAGGAGGGGTCTTGGACGAAGGTCCGCACGGTGTCGGCGACGCCGGCGCCCTTGGTGTCGCTGAGCACGATGACGCGATCGCCTTCAGGCCGACGCTTACCGCCCTTGTTGTAAACGCGGTAATTGACGCCCTCGTTGACCCAGAGGCGTCCCTGCGCGTCGAAATCGATGTTGGTCGGATTGGCCAGCATCGGCGAACGGGCCCAGAGCGTGACCTCGAGCCCCTCGGGCACCTGGAACATGCCGACCGGAAGCGAGCCCCCCTCGGAGGGCTTGTAGGGCTCGGGCGGAGGCCGGTCAGTCGGTGCGGGTTTCGGAGCTGCGACCAAGGAGACGGCGGCCAGCAGGAGCAGGGCGGGACGGGGCATAGGGATGTCACATTACTACACCCCGGAGACCCGCAAGTTCCAACCTATCTTTGCGGAGCGGAAAGTCAGGACCACCAGCGCCTGAGCACGTCGAAATCCTGACGCGTGGCCTCGATCGCATCCTTGACGTGGGATGAATCCGACACCCTGCCCTTCAAGTACTCGACATGGAGGCAGACCGGGCCGGCGAATCCGGCTTCACGGAGACGGGCTACGGACTCGGGCGCGACTTGTCCGGCACCGAGCGGACAGCCTTCAGGCACCCTGCCCTTCCAGCTGAAGTCCTTGAAGTAAGCCATGCCGATGCGGTCCGAGGCCAGCTTCAGTTCATTGGGCCAGGAAAGCCCCCCTTCGACGGTGACGTGGAAGAGGTCGAAGGCCCAGGCAAGGTCTGCGGCCGGATGGTCGCGCATGAGCGTAGCCATGTCCCAGATGCCGGCCCCGACATACTTGGCGCCGGAGTGGTTCTGGTAGCAGGGCTGGATGCCGACTTCGCGGGCCAGGGCAACAAGGTCCTTGAGACGCAACCGGATCTCCTCGAGCTGAGTCCAGTGGGAACGGCCCGGCTCATAGGCGTACCACTTCATGCGGAAACGACGGATGCCCAGGGCGCGCGCCGTGCGCAGGACCTGCTCCGTGCGGGACGACTGGTCGACGGCGTTGATGTCCGTGGTCAGCATCGTGATCGCCAGACCGCGGGCGCGGAGGGCTTCGACCAGACGGGGCAGCCCGTCCTCGACCGCCGTCGGCTCGACGTGACCTCCTTTGCGCACGGGAGCCTCGACGCCGGCGAAACCGAGTTCGGCGACGATGTCGGCCACGCGTGCGAAGGGCAGTCCGACGAGATGCTTGGTGAAGACGCTGAACTCAGGAGCCTTGCGGGAGGCGTCGGCCCCCAGCAGCGGCGAGAGGGCCGAGGCCCCGGCAAAGCCGGCGGCGTTGCGAAGCAGAGCCCGACGCGAAAGCATCAGGTCACTTCCTCACGATGCGCTTTACCTGACCGGCGAGGCTCGCCACCAGGACGTCGCCGTTGGAAGGGTCGTGCCCGAAGCCGGCCACGGTGATGTCCTTGGCGATTTGCTTGGACTGCCATCCGGACCCTTTCTTGTGAAGTGCGAAGATGCGACCGGAGGCGAAGTCGCCGAAGACGTAGGCGCCTTCGAGACCAGGAACTCGCGCGCCCCGGCAGACGACGCCGCCGGTGACCGAATTGCCCAGCTTGCGATCGTACTCATGGATCGGCGCTTGGAACTTGGAAACGGCGTGGTCCCCCTTGGCGGGCGTGTACTTCTTTCCGGAGGGGTCCTTCTTATTAAAAGTGTGGTCGCCCTCCAGGACGGACCATCCGTAGTCGCCGCCCGGGACGAGGATGTTGATCTCCTCGAAAAGGTTCTGTCCGACGTCGCCCGTGAAGCAGGTGCCGGTCTTGGGGTCGAACGAGAACCTCCAGGCGTTGCGCAGGCCGGTCGCCCAGATTTCAGTCCGGACCTTGGAGGGGTCCACAGGCTGCCCGCGGTGGGAGGTCACGCCGACGAAGGGGTTGTCCCCCGGCACCAAGTAGGCGGGCTGGCCCGTGGGAAGCTTACCGACGGACTCATGGGGGTTGGGGGGCAGATTTCCCGACTTGCGGTCGACATCGATACGGAAGACGGCAGCCAGGAATCGGTCGGCAATCTGGCGCCCGGAATCGAAGGGGTCGCCGCCGCCACCGCCGTCGCCGGCCGAGATGTAAAGGCAGCCGTCCGGTCCAAAGTGGATGTCCCCGCCGTTATGGTTGCCGGCAGGGTCCAACTGGCTGATTAGCACCTGCTCACTGGACGGATCTACCTGGAGGGTAGTAACATCTTTTAGGCGGAAACTTGAGACGCGCTGGTGAAGCTTTCCTTCAATCTTAAGACTGTAATAAACAAAGACTTGAGGATTTTTCCGGTAATTGGGGTGCAAAGCGACACCGAGGAAGCCGGACTCTCCTTGCGTCTCCAGTTTGCCATCCCTGGGCTCGGTGATGTTAAAGACCTCCCGCTTGGACTGGGACGCCTTGCCCACCCCTTCCACGACTTGGAGGGTTCCGTTCTTCTCGACCACCAGAAGGCGATCCTTGGCGCCGGGCACCGGACTGATGGCCAAGGGCTGGTTGAAGGTCAGCTTGCCGAAGGCAGGCTCGAGGGCGACCTCGGCCGGAAGACGGAGGGCCAAGGCGAACAGGGTGACGAGGGCGAGGCGCATGACGAAACGGGTAGAAACGCATTACTGTCGGGAAAAACTTTTTTTGCAAGCCAGACGCCCACGGAGACGAACTTGTCGGAACCCTTATTTTTCGCTGGTTTAACGCTTGGGCATCCTTACAACCGAGGACGCATCACTGCACAACCCAACACCAACATGTCCAAAGCCCTCACCAAGTCCCAGATCGCCGGAGCCATCGCCGAGAAGGCCCAGATCTCCAAGAAGCATGCCGCCGCGATCCTCGAAATCATCGCCCAGCTCGCCTACAAGAACGCGAAGAACTCCTTCACGCTCCCCGGCCTCGGCAAGCTCGTCCTCGTCCAGCGCAAGGCCCGCCTCGGCCGCAACCCCGCGACCGGCGAGACCATCCAGATTAAGGCCAAGAAGGTCGTGAAGTTCCGCGTGGCCAAGGCCGCGAAGGACGCGATCCTCGGCGCCAAGTAATCCTCGCGGGATTCTGCAACGAGGGCGTCCCCACGGGGACGCCCTTTTCGTTTGCACGTCCTCCGTCGCGCTCAGCGGTTAGGCTTGCCGCCGCAGGCGCGGTGCTGGTTGTATCATCACGCGCACGGCCCGAGTGGCGAAATGGCAGCCGCAGCTGACTCAAAATCAGCCGTCCTCGCGGACATGAAGGTTCGAGTCCTTTCTCGGGCACCGCGCGCCTCAGAGCAGAGCGAGGGCCAGCGCCGCAAGCGCGGCGGCCAGCACAGGCGCGCATCCACGGGAAGTGACCTTCTCTCGCCACGACATGCCGGAGCCCGGAGCGCCGACGGTCACGTGCGTGCCGTCCTTGCCGACGTTCACCGTCGCTCCGGGGCGGCCCGCCGAAACTGAGACCCCCGTCTTCGAGACGTTGACCCGGAAGAGCCGGCCGAGCGGGATCGTGCGACGAAATCGGAAACCCATACCGATCATGTTGCCCTTTCAGCCGGAGAAATCCAGCGGGAGAGTGAAGGACTATGACACACGGGCCTCGGAATGGCGGCTTGCTTTCTTAAGATGGAAGGCCCATCGTCCAGACAGTTCATTCGCAAACCATCACGAGCAGCCAGTCCCTCCGGACAAAGCTGCACCAACCGAGCCCGCAAGGGACACGGTGGTTTCCGAAGCCGCAAGGCGACGGGATGCGGGCCCCAAGGCCAAACCTCAAATCCGGCTAGTCCGGTCGTGATGCGGAACGAGTGCTTTCTCACACACGACCATGATCAACGCCACCGAACACGCCGACGCCCGCCGCTCCCTCCGGATCGACGAGCACAACCCTCTGCACCACCTATGGAACAACAACGGGACCTGGTGGGTGCACTACACCGAGCACCTGCCCGATTTCACCAAGCGCCGCATTCGGCGGTCCTTGGGCACGCGGGACCAGGAGGAGGCGGTGCGCCGACGCGACGCCCTGCTCGGGCGGTCCTGAACCCTGCAACCCTCCTCAGAAACGGGCTCCCACGCGTGCGCCGAGGCCCCAGATCGGCCTGACCTCGAAGGAGGACATCGAGTCACCGGCATGATAGAAGCTGTGCCTTGCGAACGGCACGTACTCCGCCTGAGCCCGCACGAACCAGGTGCCTGAGCGCTCGAGGAACTGGGTGACGCCGACGCGCAGGGGCACCTCGCCCACGCTCACGCCCCTGCCGCCATAGGCCGCATCGGAAAGCTTGAACATCAGAGTCTCATACATCACGGAGAAATCTCCGGTCGTGGAGCGGTCGGCCCTGTATCCGCGGAAGATGATTCCGTTCTGCATGCCCGTGGCTCGCAGTTCGACTTCGCCGAATGAACATGGACGCCAGACGGCCTTGAGGTAGGGCACGGGCAGGGGCGACCTTTCGAACCGGTCCTGCAGGATCAAGCCGAGGGCGACGTCGGTCTCCTCGTCAGGCGCCCAATGCCAGGCACCGCCCAGACCCCAACGGAAACCTTCGCCGAACGAGACGCCGTCCTCCCGGGCCGACTCGAGACCGTAGATGAGCTGGAAGGAACCCCACTGCCGGAACCCCGTGAGAATCAGGTCGGTGGTGTCGCGATAAGCGCTGTCAGTTCCGGCGATGGAGCCCCCGAACCGGTTGGTGTAGGCGTAATACTCGAGATCGATGGCCATGACCTCGTCCCTGTAGATCGCCTCGAAGCCGGTGCGAGACCGCCCGAAGGAGCCATTGGCGGCATTGCCCGCGACGGCATCGTCCCCTCGACGCTGCCAGTCAGCCATGACGAGCCAGTGTTTGGCGGGCTGCTCTGCGGCGCCGAGGCATGAACAAAGAAGGGCAATTTGCACAAATTTAAACAAACTGGTTTGGATCATGTTTTTCATATGCCAGAGGAAGCCCAAAGAATCAAGCAGGTTGCCCCAGGTGAGCGATTATTGGCACACAAGATGCTTACCTTTGGGCAAGCTGCTTATTTCTGCCACTCCCAACGCAGGCGACAACGCCTGGGTTCTCGGTTGGGAAATTGATTAGGAGCATGGCTTCTTAGGCCATGGTTTGCGAACTAAGACTCACGCCGGGTTCATCCGGTCGGATTGGTTACCGACCTTCATTCCCTTAAGTGACACAAGCTCGTCGTTGAATGCTTGTGTTGCCTAGCGACGACCGCGCGGGCCGCACTCCCCTATCAACGAACAGGCCATCACCATTACCAAACCTTTGACCCGTGTAAGCTGTTTGTACCAGCTAATTGGATGCGTCGCCGAAGCGCTCTTCTACGCCGCCTGCTCCGTCCTCAAGCCGAAGCTTGGCTACGATGACGCCCTGGACACTTTCGGCGTCCACGGCGTGGGCGGAACCATCGGCGCGCTGGCGACAGCTCTCCTGATGGACGCTTCGGTCAATCCGGCCGGAGGCGCACTGGCAGGCAAAGGGCTGCTCTCCGGACAGCTCGCCGCCATGGCGGCCTGCGTGATTCTCTCCTGCTCGCTGACATGGCTGATCGCCAAATTCGTGGCGAAGACCGTCGGACTCCGTCCCACGGAAGAGGAGGAGTCGCAGGGCGTGGGCATCGTCGACCACGGCGAAGAGGGCTACAGCAACAACTGACTGCTCCCGAGCCGGGGCTCTTTCTGCACAATTTCGGGCAGAAAATTGCCTATTGGGGACGCTTTTTGTTCAGTTTCAGCAGCTACGGCGGTCCGAGAGGGATTGGCACGAGGGATGCGAAGTCTAACACGCCATGAAATCCCTGCTCCGAACCCTCACCATCCTCGCCCTGGCGGTAGCTCCCTGCCTGTCCTGGGCGCAGGCCGCACCCGCCGCGGCACCGGCGGCCACACCGCCTGCGGCCGCCGCGGCCGCCGCACCTGCCGCGCCGAAGTACAAGGATCTGGCAGCCTTCAAGGAAGCCCCGAGCTACGCGACGTTCACCGTGAACAACACCTGGATGATGCTCTCGGCCGGACTCGTCTTCATCATGCACCTCGGTTTCGCGACCTTGGAGACCGGCCTCACCCGCTCCAAGAACACGGTCAACATCCTGTTCAAGAACAGCATGATCCCCTGCATCGGCATTCTCACCTATGCCATCGTTGGCTTCAACCTGATGTATCCCGGGGCCGATTTCGCAGGAAAATGGTTCGGCTTCTCCGGTTTCGGTGTGTCCGTGACGGATGACGTCGCCTCCCTGACCGACGCCTACAACGCAGGCTACACCTATTGGACCGACTTCATCTTCCAGGCCATGTTCGCCGCCACCGCTGCCACGATCGTCTCCGGTGCGGTCGCTGAACGCATCAAGCTTTCGAGCTTCCTGGTCTTCTCGACCGTTTTCGTCGCGATCAGCTACCCCATGACTGGCATGTGGAAATGGGGCAACGGCTGGCTCAACACGATGGCAACCCCCTTCTACGATTTCGCGGGATCCACCCTCGTGCACTCCGTGGGAGGCTGGGGCGCTCTGGCCGGCGTGTTGCTCCTCGGGCCCCGCATCGGTCGTTACCGCTCGGACGGAAAGCCCGTGCCCATGCCCGGACACAGCATGCCCCTAGCGACCATCGGCGTCTTCCTCCTCTGGCTCGGTTGGTTCGGATTCAACGGCGGCTCGGTGCTGTCCGCCGACCCCGGACTCGTCTCCCTGACCCTCGTCACGACCTCCATCGCGGCCGCCACCGGCGCCATCGGAGCGATGTTCACCTCTTGGGCCGTCATCAAGAAGCCCGACCTCTCCATGGTGCTCAACGGCATTCTCGCCGGACTCGTGGGCATCACGGCGGGCGCCGACCAGATGAACATGAACAGCTCGATCATCATCGGACTCTCATCCGGAGTGCTCGTGGTGCTCGCGGTGCTCTTCTTCGACAAGCTCAAGCTCGACGATCCGGTAGGCGCCCTCTCCGTCCACCTGGTGTGCGGCATCTGGGGCACCCTCTGCGTGGGTCTCTTCGGGGCCAAGGCCGGCATGGCGCAGCTCATCAGCCAGCTTAAAGGCATCGGCTCGATCGGCCTGTTCACCTTTGTCTTCGCCTACGTGCTCTTCCTCATCATCAAGGCCGTCATGGGGCTCAGGGTCAGCGCGGAAGAGGAGTCCGGCGGGCTGGACATCGCCGAACACGGCAACGAATCCTACCCGGACTTCCTGAAATCAGCCAAGTAAGGCCTTCCAAAGGGGCAGAACAGGGCCGTCATAAGACGGCCCTTTTTTGTGCAGATTGCCCAAACTTGGCATGGTTAATGCACCAAGGGGTGAACGACCATGAGCACCCTCCGATTCTTAGGCCTGTCCCTGATGACCCTGCTGGCCCCGTTGCTGGCAGCCCAGCAGGGTGCCGATACATCCAAACCGGCTCCCGCCGCAGCCCCGCTCGAGCAGAGGGTCGGTGACCTTGAGGCCTACGTGAACAACGTCGGCCCCAAGGCGGGGGATGACAAGGTGGCCGCCGGTCCGATTGCCGCCTCCCCGGGCCCCGGACACAACGCCTTCATCATGGTCTGCGCGGCCTTGGTGCTCTTCATGACCCTTCCCGGACTGTTCCTCTTCTACGGAGGCTTGGTGCGTTCGAAGAACGTGCTCTCCGTCGTCGCGCAGTGCTTCGGCCTCGCAGGACTGGTCGCCATCCTCTGGTGGGCCTTCGGCTACTCGCTGGTCTTCGGCAAGAGCTTCGACGGCACCGTCCTCGGCAAGGTCTTCGGCGGAAGCGAATTCTTCTTCCTCAACGGCGTCGGATCAGGCCCGAACGGCGACTACGCCTACTGGATCTCCCAGAACGTGTTCTCGATGTTCCAGCTGATGTTCGCGATCATCACGCCCGCCCTGATTGTGGGCGCCATCGCCGAGCGCATAAAGTTCTCCGCGGTCATGCTCTTCATGACCGGCTGGATGTTCCTGGTCTATTTCCCGATGGCCCACCACATCTGGGGCATCACCGGCGAGATGAACGGTGTCTGGAACGCCAAGGCCTCCATCAAGGCGATCGACTTCGCCGGAGGCACGGTCGTCCACATGACCTCGGGCTGGTCCGCCCTGCTGCTCTGCATCATCCTCGGACCCCGCGTCGGCTTCGGCAAGCGCCCCCTGACCCCGCACAGCATGGTGCTCTGCGCCATCGGAACCGGCATGCTCTGGGTCGGCTGGTATGGCTTCAACGCCGGCTCCGCCCTCTCCGCCGACGGCGTCGCTGCCCAGGCCTTCATGACCACGACCCTCGCCGCAGCGGTCGCCGCCTTCACCTGGGCCTCCCTGGAGTGGACCCTCCGCAAGCACGCCAGCATCCTCGGACTCTGCTCCGGCGCGGTGGCCGGCCTCGTGGTGGTGACGCCCGCCGCGGGCTTCGTGACCGCCAGCTCCGCCGTCCTCATCGGCTTGCTCGCCGGAGTGGTGCCCTTCTTCGCCGTGGTCTACCTCAAGGCCAAGCTGAAGTATGACGACGCTCTCGACACCTTCGGCGTGCACGCCGTGGGCGGAACCTTGGGCGCCATCCTCACCGGCATCCTCGCGACGGCCGACGTAAACGGAAACCTGAACACGAACCTCAAGGACATCGTGGGCAAGTCCCTCCTCACCGAACAGCTCAAGGCCATCGCCGTGACCTTGGCCATCTCCTTAGTTGCCACCGCGATCCTCGCCTACGTGGTGAAGGCGGTCGTCGGTCTCCGTCCCTCGGAGGAGGACGAGGCCAAGGGTCTGGACATCACCGACCACGGGGAAGAGGGCTACAACTTCAACTCCTGAGCCAAGGGTCGTCCTGCGCAGGGGTCGCTTCCTCCGGGAGGCGGCCCCTCTTTATTTCCTAATGATGTTGCGAAATTGGAATGATTACAGCAGAGTGTGCCTATACAAACATGCTCAGACACTCCAACAACCTGAAAGAGGATTTCCAAGGGACGGCCGCCGAACTGGCCCTCTACGTGGCCCAAGAACTCCACAAGTTGGGCTTCTCCCCGAGATTCTATCCCAACGAGCGGCTGGTCCGCTACTATGCCTGGGAAGGCCTGCTGGACCGGCCGGAGCCCAGTCAGGAGGGCGACCGACGACGCAAGATCTTCGACGGCAGGCAGGCGATGCGCTTGCTGGCAGCCCGCATTCTTTCCGAGAGGGGCTCCGACCTCGAGACGATCCAGCGCCGGCTCAAGTCGGCAGCGTCGGAAAAGAGGGGTCTGGCCGACTTGATCGATGAAGTGGCCTCAGTGCAATCTCTGGAGGCGAGGGAGGCCCATGAACCGCCGCCTGGATTCGACGTACACGAAGAAATCAAAAGTCGGCGGATGAAGGCCATGAATATGGACTGCTCCCCGCTGCTGCTGCTGAATGAGTCCCCTTACATGTTTCAGGCTCCCGGTCGAAGCCCCATCTCCGGCACAGGCTCCAAGCTTCGCAGGGTCTCCGATTCCTCCAGCCCCGGGCTGGCCTTCCGCAAACTGGTCATGCTCGAATCGGAACGCGAAGACATCAGCGAGGAGGCTCGCAGCCTTTACCGGCAGCTATTGGCCTTCCACCCGACCGATTCCACCGAGCCTCCGAAGCGCGAACGCTGGAGCAAAGTGCGTCTGGCCCCGTGGTGTGAACTGCTGTTACGCATCGATGAAAGGCAAAGGCCAAGCCGCTCCGAGTTGGACTCAATTGTCAGTAATTTCCGTAAATCATTGGAAGATAACTACATGCAATAAACTGTGAGCTTATGACAGTGATTGCTTTAGGATAGTTTCTACGTCGGTGTTGACACTTTAAGAGGCTCGGGGATGATGACGTTCCTGATCATCCCAATGAGCAAACCAAGCATCCAAATCCAGCCCCTCAAGCAGGGGTTCCTCCGGGCTGCCGCTGAACCGGCCTACGCCCTCGTCCGCCTCGTCGCCCCGGCCAAGCCGGCCGAGCTGAAAGCCGAATCCCGCCAGCCCCTCGACCTGGCGATCGTCATCGACCGCTCCGGCTCGATGAGCGGCCGTCCCCTCGAGGCCGCCGTCGAATCCACGGTGCGCATCATCAACGGCCTCCAGTCCGGCGACCGGATCGCGGTGGTCGCTTTCGACGACTCGGTCGACGTCATCAGCCCGCTGACCGAAGTCGGCGGACGTGACGAACTCGTCCGCCAGGTGCGTGCCATCCGCTCCGGGGGCTCCACCGCCCTCTTCGACGGCTGGCGCGAAGGCCTCAACCGACTTCTGCCGCACGTGGACAAGGGCCGCATCTCCCGCGTGATCCTGCTCAGCGACGGCCAGGCCAACCACGGCCTCACCGACGAACAGGAGATCTTCCGTCAGGTGGCCAAGGCCGCCGGCGAAGGCGTGACGACCTCCACGGTCGGACTCGGGCACAGCTTCAATGAATCGCTCCTGAGCGGCATGGCCCAGGCCGGCGAAGGCGCCGCGAACTACGGCCAGACCGCGGACGACCTCGACGAAGCCTTCGAGGAGCAGTTCTCCATCCTCTCCAACGCACTCCTCCGACAGGTCCGCATCTCGGTCACTGGCGGCAGCGACGTGGCCGCACGGCTGGTCGGCGAGCTCCACGGCGAGTCCGCCGGTCGTAGCCGCAACCTCGGCACGCTCGCCTGGGACTCTTCGCTGATCGCCGTGGTCGAACTCCGCCCGGGCCAGGGCGCCAAGGCCGACGAGCTCGCCGCCGTCAACGTAGAAGCCCTGAACAAGGAAGGCGAAAGGGTCTGCTTCGGGCCGTCGATCATCTCGATTCCCGAGGTTAGCCTCGCCGACCTCGCCATTCTGCCCGAGTCGCCCGAAGTGCGCGCCGCCGTCAGCGAAGCCCTGCTGTCCGAACGCATCGAATCGGCCGAGGAACTGGTGCGCGCCGGCCGGACCAAGGAAGGCCGCGAGGCGCTTCAGCGTCTGCTGAGCGACCCCAAGCTCTCCGACTACGCCCGCCGGAAGCTCGAATACCTGATCCAGCAGCTCGAGGAGGACAGCGTCTACGCCTCCAAAGAGCTCCGCTACGGCCGCAACCAGATGCTCAACAAGCTACGGTCGGTCGATGCGTCCGACATCGTCGCCGACTTCAGCCCCGAAGGCGAGAGCCTCAAGCCCCTACACCTACGCAAGAAGCTGGCGGCCGGCCAGGCCACCCGCCGGCCCCGTGACAAGGGGCAGGCCTGATACGGCCGCGGCCGACTGTCCCGACAGCCCGGCGGAACCCGTTCCGCCGGGCTTTTTGTTGCCCGGGCCCGGGGGCGCGGCAAGATAGTCATCCCCATGCGCCGCTTTGTCCGCATCGCCCTCTGGTCATCCTTGGTCGTCGCCGTGCTGGCCGGCGCGGCCCTGGTCTGGATTGAATCGGAACTCCGACCCGAACCTCTGGCGAAAAGGCTGCCCGGACTGCTCGAGTCGGCCGGACTGAAGGGGACGGTCTCCGCTGCGGAAGCTTCCATCGACGGTTCTTTCAAGACAGGCGCCGTCGACCTGACGCTGACGGATGGCACACGGCTGAAGGCCTCCTCATTGAAGGGGGACTTGGCTGTACTCAGCGCCCTCACCGGCAAGGTCGCGCTCGAGTCGCTTGAGATCAAGGGCGTTGAAATCGACCTCAGCGGACGCAAGTCGCCCGGCAAGGACGCGCCAGAGGCTCCCGATTCCGCTGCGCAGACGAAACTGCCCGCCTTCGCGCTCGGCCCCTATTCGGCCTTAGGAAGGGTGACACTGCAGGACGGCTCCGTCGTCCGCTTCAGCGTCCAAGGAGACGGCGTCGACTCCGCCGGCGATGCGGACCTGCGTGCCGGGCTGGCCTGGCCGGGGATCGCGGTGGGCAAAGGTCGCACCGAGCCACGGGGTGAACTGGTCCTTACCGGCTCCTTCGAACGCCCGCTCGGCGGCCACGGGCTCTCTCCGGCCGAAATCGCGCGCGACATCCGCCGACTCAGCTTCCGCGCGACCGCGAAGGACGCCAGCCCGCTCGCCGCGGGCTCGATGGAACTCGTCTGCGAAGCCAGACCGGAGGACGGCGGCCTGTCGCTCACGGGCGGCGTCAAGGACGCGGGCTCGCGTGAAGCCTTGAAGTTCAGCGGCAAGATGGACGGCGACGGCAGGCTGAGGATGGACGCGGCCCTGGACGTCGATCCGTCCAAGTTCGGCATCCTGAGCTCAAGCCTTCCGGACTGCCGCCTCAGAGGTTCCGCAAAGGCTGCCCAAGGCGAGGCCGGCTGGTCCCTCGAAACGGACTTGCGCGCCTCCTGGGCCGACCTGTCTCGCGTCTCCCCGCTGCTGCCCAAAGGCGTGAAGTCGGAATGGTCGGTCAGGCTCGCCGCTCGCACGGACTCCCAAGGCATGACGGTCGAAAGACTTGAGGCCCGAGGCCATGGCATCGCCATCACCGCGCCGGCGCCTTTGCTCTGGAAGAGCGGGCTCCTCCCGGAGGACTCTTCCGGCGCGGCGCTGACCGTCGCCGCCGACGACGCGGATCTGGTCGCGCTCAACCCCTTCCTCGCCGCGACGGGCGCAGTCATCACCTCGGGTAGGTGGAGCGGGGAGGCCGCGCTCTCCTTCGTCAAGGGCCGCCCCGAAGTCACGGGCGGAAGGACGCACGCCTTCCGCGAGGTCGCGGTGAGCGTCGACGGCAAGCCGCTCTTCCAGGACCTGAACGCCTCCTTCCCCCTCAGGACGGAGGGCGGGACGATCACGCTCGCGCCCTTCGAAGCCGGCTTCTCTGGCGGACGCATCGTCGGCGGCTCGCTGACCTTCCGGCCGGGGGAAGGCGGATCCTGGAAGGCCGCGGCGGACGCCGATCTCGACCTGGCGGCGCTCGCCACCATGCCGGGATGGCAGGACCTGCCGATGGAGAAGATGAAGGGCCTCAGAGCGGCGGTGAAGGCCGACGCGGCCCGGGATCCGGGAGGACTGCCGACGATCTCCCGCATGGAGGCCGGTATCTCACGGAACGGCTCCGCCCTGCTCTCGCTCGGGCTTCGTCAGCCCTACGCCGTGGGCGGACCCAAGCCCGCGGGAACGCTGCTCGAAGTCTCCGCGAACACCTTGCCGCTGGAATCCGTGGCCGCGCTCGTGCCCGGACTCGGCCTCACGGGGGACATGCAGCGTGCCGAGCTCGCCGTGGGATTCAGGAACGAAGGTCTCTTCATCCGCACGGAAGGCGCCCCGCTTTCGCTCATCGGTACCTCGGTCAGCTGGGAGGGGAAGAAATGGGCCGACCGTTGCGACCTCAACGCGACGCTCGACATCGTGATCGGGGACAAGGCCTCGACCATCGGCCTCAGCAAAGCCGAACTGAAGAATCGGGGACGCACGCTCGCCGCCGGCGACATCGTGATCGGCCTCGGCGAAGCGTCCACGACGCTTAGCCTGGGCGGCGCTCTCGGCGCCCTCGCCGAACAGCCCTTCGCGGCGCCGCTCTCCGTCGCCACCGCGGGCAGCTACCTCGCGCGCGCCTCGCGCAACGCCGACGGGAAGATGTCCGCCTCGCTCGAGCTTGCCGACGTGGTGTTGCGGGAAAGCCCCGTGCGCGTCTCCTCCGCCTCGGTCGAAGCCGGCTACGTACCCGGGCCGCAAGGGTTCGAAGCCCGGGGCGGATTCCGTCTGGTCGCCCTCGGCAGAAGCGAGGGGAAGTTCACGCTGAAGCAGACGAAGTCAGGACAGTCGACGGACTGGCGGGCGGAGATTGACGTGCCTTCGGTGACCGTCGACGACTTCATGGCGCTCGTCCCGAAGTCGACGGAGCCGGCCGCCACGGAGGCCGTCCAGCCCAAGCCTGACCGCGCGCCCTTCTGGGCGGGTCACACGGGCGGCGCGGAAATCAGGGTGGGCAGCGTGACGGCGATGGGCGTCAGGGCGGAGTCCATCGAGGCCACGCTCGCGGCGGACGGCGCATCGCTGCTACTCTCCCGCCTGGTCGGAAAACTCTCAGGAGGCTCGTTCAACGGCAAGGGCGCGCTGGGCTTCCGACCTCTGACCTCCGGAGGACCCTACGTGCTGGGCGCCGACCTGAGCGCGCAGCAGATGGACCTTGGCGCCCTGCTCGCCGGCTTCCCCTCGACGAAGGACATGCTCGAGGGCAAGGGTGACGCGAACCTGCGCGTGACCGCGACGGCCGGCACCGCGGGCGAACTCGCCGGACGGACCGTCGTCGAGGCCGAAGCGGTCTCCAAAGGGGGCAGGCTCAGGGCGTTCGGCGACGGCAAGGGCAAGGCGGCGGGCATCACGCAGGGAGTCGGCGAAATCGCCGACGTGATCGGCGCGGTCGCCATCCTGGGCGGAGCGTTGGGAGGCAACGAGAAACTTTTCAAGGGGGGAGCCGCGCTTTCGGCGGCCGCCAAGCTACAGCGGTCCGTGTCCGACTTCCGCTATGACCTCGTGGAGGTCCGGGCGGAACGTCTCGCGAGCGGCACGCTGAAGCTCACGAAGCTCGAGGCGCGCAACGAGGAACTGACGCTGACCGCCAGCGGCGGCATCAGCATGAACCCTGCGCTCGCCCTCGCCGACCGCCCGCTGGCGATCGACGCCCAGCTGCGCGGACGCGGCGAGTTCGCCGACTACTTCCAGATCCTCGGATTCGCGGAGGCCGCGCCTTCGCCGGACGGGCTCACGCTCGGCCCGGGCGTCAAGGTGACCGGCTCGTTGAACGACATCCGCAACGACCTCACGGAGCGCATCCAGGCCGCGGTCAGCCGCAACCGTTCCGCGCCGGCGCAGCCCCAGCGCGCCCCGCAGGCCGCTCCGGGCGGTGAGGCCGCGCCCGGACGCCGTCCCAATCCTCTCGGCGACCTGCTGAAGGAGCTTGGAAGATGATCCGCGGGCCGGCCGCGCTCGCGCTGGGGTTCGCGCTCGTGGCGCTCACGACGTTCATCGCCGTTTCTGCCGGATCGACCGGCATGGGCTGGGGGGAAGGCGGCTCGCTGGCCCTGCTGCGCGCGCCACGCGCGGCGGCCGCCGCCTGCGCCGGACTGGCGCTGGGCGTCGGCGGCGCGCTCCAGCAGGGCGTGTTCCGCAACCCCCTCGCGGACCCCGGACTCACGGGAGTCTTCGGCGGCGCCCTGCTCGGCGCGGCCCTGTTGCTCGGCTTCGCCCCCGAGGCGGCATGGAGCGAGGCCTGGCGGCTGCCGGCGGCAGGGTTCGTCGGAGCGACGCTCGCCTCCGCGGCGCTCGCGACCTTCGGCGGCGGAGGCGGCTCCGCCCGTCTGCTGCTCGCGGGACTGGGAGTCAACGCGTTCACGGCCGCGGCCACGCTGATCGTCGCCTCCGTGCGGCCGGGCGCGAGGGAGACCATCGCCAACGGCGCCTACGGAGACTGGCTCGGCACGGCGACGCCGGAGACCGTCTGGCTGCCCGCTCTGGCCTGCGTCGCGGCGTCCCTGGCCGCCTTGCGGCTGGCGGGCGGACTCGACCGGCTCTCGCTCGGCGACGACGTGGCCGTCACGCTCGGCTGCGATCCGCGCGGCCTGAGGATACGGTCCGCGCTCCTGACCTCGGTCGCCGCCGGAGCCGCCACCTGCCTCGTCGGGCAGGTCGCCTTCCTCGGCCTCATCGCCCCGCACCTGGCCCGTGCGCTCGCCGGCCCTTCCCACCGCATGCTGATCCCCCTTTCCGGACTCATGGGCGCCGCGCTGCTCACCGCGGCGGATACGGTCGGACGGTCCGCCTTCACCTCAGGGACGCTCCCGGCGGCCGCCGTGATGGCCGCGCTGGGGGCGCCCGCCTTCGTATGGATCGCGAGGAAGTCCCATGACTGAGCCGCTCGTCCAAGCTTGGGGGCTGGGCGTCACGCTGGGCGGTTCGCGGGTGCTCGACGGCGTCTCGCTTGCGGCTGAGCCGGCCAGGACCCTCGCCGTCGTGGGACCCAACGGAGCCGGCAAGACCACGCTGCTTCGGGCCTTCGCCGGTCTGGTTCCGCCCTCGGACGGAGAACTCCGCCTGCGCGCGACGGGAGGCACGGGCTACTGCCCGCAGAATCCGTCCTGCGCCTGGGACTTCACCATGGGAGAGCTGCTCATGCTTTCGCCCAGACCGGAGGCCGCCCGGGAATGGTGCGTCAGGCTCGGTGCGGGCGGACTGATGGAACGCAGGATCTTCGTGCTCTCCGGAGGCGAACGACGCATGGCGCATCTCGCCCTTGCGCTGTCCAACGCCGAGGAGCCGTACGGCAGCCTTCTCCTGCTGGACGAGCCCACGGCCGACCTCGACGCGGGCCGGAGGCAGGCCGTCATCGACGCGCTGGCGACGCTGCGCTCCGCCGGAACCTCCGTGGTGATCGCGACGCATGATTTCGAACTGGCGCACTCGGCCGACACGGCGGCTGTGCTCGCGGAAGGCAGGCTGATTGCCATCGGGCCGCCCGACTCCTCGCTCACGCCCGAGGTCGTCCGCAAGACCTGGGGGGTGCAGCCTTCGGGCGCCTAAGTTCCATGCCGGGAAGCTTGCCGGCCCGCACGGCCGCGAAGAGATGCTGCTGCGCGAGGCCGGCGCCTTCGCCGAAATGGATCCTGCCGAACTCCGCCATGCGGGCCGGACTCCATCCCCTGAGTCCGTAGGCGGCGGCGAGCGCCTGCACGATCCATGTGTCGACGGGGAAGGCGCCGAGACGGCCGAACCCGAAGAGCGCCACGCAGGCGGCCACCTTGGGGCCCACTCCGGGCAGGGCGCCCAGGCGCTCTAGCAGGGCGGGGGTTTCCAGCCGCGACCATTCGGCGTCCCAGTCAGGTCGGTCCGCCAGAAGACGGGCCGTCCCGCGGACGTAGTTTGCGCGGTAGCCCAGCGCGCAGGCGCGCAGCACGCGATCATCCGCGGCGGCCAGTTCACCCCAGCCAGGCAGGGCGCGATGGCCGCCTCCGAGGGGCGGGCCGAGTTCGCGGGCCAGGGCGGCGACCATGCTCCTGATCTGAATGATGCGCTTGTTCGAACTGCACAGAAAGCAGAGCAGGGCCTCCGCGGGATCCTGCCTCAGGATGCGCAGCCCGGGATACAGCGCCATCGCGGCGCGCAGCACGGCATCAGACCGCCAGGGAAGTGCCTCGGCGACGCGATCCTGCTCCCCCGCGGCGTCGAGATAGAACAGCAGTGAGCCTTCGACGCCGGCGTCGCCGCTCAGACCGCTCCACTCGACTGAGTCCGAAACGGAGCGCAGCCTAGCGACATGCCGGCCGAAGACGCCCGTCCATTCCCCTTCCGCCGTCCGCGCCCAGCGGAAAGACTGTCCGCCGTCCAGCACCTCGGCCAGCGAAGCCTCGGAAAGTCCGCGATGAAGCCGGAGCCGGCGCCAGGGAGTCCAGGCCGCCGCAGCCATGACTCAGCGCACGTCGTCAGGCGTGCCCCAGAGGAAGCTGTGACGAGCCGCCAGCGTGCGTCCGGAGGAGTCGACCATGGAGAGGCGCCAGGCGACGGGACGCCAGCCGTCGGAGCCGGCATGTGCCCCGGTGAGACCCACGGCATATTCACCCAGCGGCGGAACGGGCCTGCGGACGAGGGGGAAGACGTACCTTTCAGGAGCCACTCCGTCGCGCCTCACCACTTGAACGACGAGCGAGGACCCCACGGGAGGATCGAATTCGAATTGGAGGAAGAAGTAGTGGCCCTCCCGGGACAGGGAGTCGGAACGCAGCGAGACGTGCACCCCGTCATCCTCCGGACGACCGAAGGTGTCGTTGATGCGCGCCGTGTCGGCGCCCAAGCGACGCTTTTCAGCGAGAAGGGTGATGCCAGGCTTCTCCACGCCCGAGTCCGGCTGACGGTCGCAGCCGTCGAGCAGGGTCGCCAGAAGGGCGGCGGCCAGGAGGCGTCCGCCGAGACGGCTCACTTCTTGGCCTTCTTCTTGCCGGCGGCGGTGCGGGCGGCCTTGATGCGATCCTTGCGGCGTTCGAGATAGGCCCGGCGGCGGCGGCGCTTGATAACCTTATTGTACTGTTGTCCCATGGGGAGCAATCCTCCTTCGAGGGACACGTGGGTCAAGGCGAAGGTTGCGGGAACGTCCCTCCTGGCTGCCTGGGCAGGGATCGAACCTGCGACCAAGTGATTAACAGTCACCTGCTCTACCGCTGAGCTACCAGGCAGTGCGGAGGAAGGTGGATAAAGGCAAGGGTCGGGCTGGCCTGTCAAACCACAAAACCCGGCCCCGGGGCGATACATCTGGACACCCCGAGGTCCCGGGTTTTCCTCAAACTCCGCCTTACTTCGTCATGCGCTGGACCCGATTGCCCGACACACCGAACGCCCCCGGCACCGGCGGTCCATTCGTCGGCGCCGCCGACGACTTCCTGCTCTGCGGCGGAGGCTCGAACTATCCTGACTGGCCGGGCTGGGAGGGAGGAGCCAAGAAGTGGCATGATGACGTGTGGGCGCTGGCCACCCCGCGCTCGCGCAAATGGACGCGCGTCGGCAGGCTGCCGCGACCGATGGGCTACGGCGTCGCCGTCTCGATACGCCAGGGGGTGCTGATTGTCGGCGGCGCCGATTCCCACCGCCACCATCCTGACTGCTACGTGCTGTCCATGGAGGGGGATGAGCTCAAGGTGCGGCCCTTCCCCTTCCTTCCCCGCCCGCTGGCCTATGCAGCCGGCGCGCTCGTCGGCAGCAAGGTCATCGTCGCGGGAGGCACGGAGCGGCCAGACGCCTCGAGCGCGTCCTCTTCGGCCTACGCGCTCGACCTGGCCAATCTCAACGCCGGCTGGAAGGAGCTGCCGCTCTGCACGGGCGGCGGCCGCATGCTGGCGCAGGCCGCGGGCACCAAGGACACCTTCTACCTCTTCGGCGGAATCTCCATCGCGCCCGCCGCGAAGGGCGTGGAGCGAGAGCACCTGTCGGACTGCCACGCCTTCACGCTTGGCAAGGAATGGAGACGACTCTCGCCCATGCCGCGGCCTCGCGCAGGCGCACCCTCGCCATGTCCCGTCATCAGCGACCGCATCCTGGTGCTGGGTGGCGATGACGGCGGTCTCTCGGGCAAGGTCGAGGCCTCCAGGCATCCCGGCTACGGCAAGGCCGTCCTCAGTTATTCCCGCATGGGAGACGCGTGGACGCAGGAGCCTGACGGGTCCGGCGGAGCGCTCTCCACCGGTTGCGCGTCCTGGGGCGGCGGGTTCGCCGTCACCAACGGCGAAACTCGGCCCTTCGTGAGGTCCGTCGAGGGCTGGCTGATCCGCGAATTGTGAGATTGGGGGTTGGAGTTAGCCCCGGGCTCCGCTAACACGAAACCCGATGCCCCGCCCCAGCGCATTAATCCCATGGCTCGTTCTCATCGCGACGCTGCTCCAAGGCTGCGCGGGCGGACCGGAGCTGCCCGACCTGCCCGACCGGCACGGGCGGGGAGGCATGGCCGCGGTCACGGTGCTCGACGAACGCGGAGAGGAGGCGATCCTCGCCGCCGGGGGCTGCAATTTCCCCGAAGGGCCGCCCTGGGAAGGGGGCACCAAACGTTACTACCGCGACGTGCTCCTGCTCAGCCGCCATGACGGCGTCTGGACCTGGAGCAAGGTCGGCGAACTGCCGCATGACGTCGCCTACGCGGCCTTCACGGCCACGCCGGACCGGCGGGCGATGGTGATCGCAGGCGGCTGCGACGAGAAGGCCCATCATTCGGCCACGCTGGTGGTGGGCGCCGACGGAAAGGTGCGAACACTCGCCTCCCTGCCGGCGCCGCGCGCCTTCGCAGGCCACGCCTCCGACGGACGCACGCTGCTCGTGGTCGGCGGCTCCGACCATCCCGACGCCATGCGGACGGCCCTTCCCTGCCTCGAACTCGACCTCACGCGGCCCTCCGCCGGATGGACACGACGGGACGACCTCGGCTCATGGGGCATCCTGCCCCTCGTCGGCCGGGCCGGCGACGGTACGCTCATCGCCTCGGGATGCGGCCTCAAGGAGCAGGATGGCAAACCATTCCGCGTCTACGGATCCACGGTGCTGCTTGCGCAAGGAAGCGACCGCAGGGAATCGACGCTCGCCCGGCCGATCGTGGCCGCCGCCGGCCCAGGCGTCCCGTCGGCCGGCCGGCTGATCTTCGTGGGCGGCGACGACGGACGCCACTATCCCCGTCCGCCGAAGGACCATCCGGGGCTCTCCCGTGACATCATTGCCTTTGACGGCATGACGCCGCACGTGATCGGCCGCTGGCCCGAGCCCGTCGTCACCGCGCCGCTCCTCCGGCTCGGGAACCGCCTCGTGACCGTCGGCGGCGAGGACCGGCCCGGACACCGCACGACCAAAGTGAGCGCCTGGCCGCTGCCGGCGGAACGCCGATGAACGCGGGCGCGCCGAGGACCGCGTGGATCGCCGTGGCGCTGCTCATGCCGGTGGCGCTGCTCAACTACCTCGACCGGCAGCTCATCGCGACGATGCAGAAGTCGATCATGGCCGGCGTCTCCGGATTCGAGGGCGGCGATAAAATGGAGAAGTGGGGCCACATGCTGGCCTGGTTCAAGTGGACGTACGCCCTGGCGAGCCCCCTGGCCGGACTCGTCGCGGACCGCCTCAGCCGCCGTTGGATCATCTGCGCGAGCCTGTTCATCTGGTCGGCCGACACCTGGGCCACTTCGCTCGTCAGCACATACGATCAGCTCGTCGTGACGCGCGCGGTGATGGGGCTCAGCGAGGCGTTCTACATCCCGGCCGCGCTGGCGCTCATCGCCGACCACCATGCCGGCGCGACACGTTCGAGGGCCGTGGGCCTGCACCAGGTCGGCATCTACGCGGGCGTGATGCTCGGCAGCCTCGGCGGCTTCGCGGCCGACGACCCGGACATCGGCTGGGCCGCCTCCTTCGCGTTCCTCGGCGGACTGGGCGTCCTCTACGCGGCGCCCCTCTTCCTGCTGCTCAGGGAGGCGCGCCATGAGACGGAACGGGAGAAGGCGCCTCCGTCGCGTTCGGTGAAGGAACTGCTCGGCGACCGGAATTTCCTCCTGCTCCTCGCCTACTTCACCCTGCCCGCGATGGCGGGCTGGGTCGTGCGCGACTGGATGCCGAGCGTCCTGCAGAAGGAGCTGAAGCTCACGCAGGGCCTCGCGGGCTTCAGCGCGGTCATCTGGTGGCAGGGCGCGGCCGTGCTCAGCGCGGTGGCCGGAGGCTGGCTGGCGGACCGCCGCATGCGTTCGTCCGAACGCGGACGCGTCGAGGTGAGCGCGCTCGGCATGGCGCTCATCATCCCGGCCATGCTCGGCGTCGGGCTGGTCCTGGACCGGGGCTCGCTCCCGCTGGCCATCGGATTCCTGATGCTGTTCGGCCTCGGCTGGGGGCTTTTCGACTCGAACAACATGCCGATCCTGGCCCAGATCACCCGCCCGGGACTGCGGGCGACGGGTTACGGACTGATGAACTTGGTGAGCATCTCCTGCGGCGGGCTCGCGGACGTCGGGTTCGGCTGGCTGCGCGACCGCGAGGTGCCCCTGGAGCTGGTCTTCGGCGGATTCGCGGGGATCGCTTGTCTCTCGGCCTGGCTCGTCCTAAGCATCCGCATCCCGTCCCGCCCCGCCCCCCGATGAGCGCCCCCTTCTCCTTCCGCGGACTGTGCCCTGCGGCCCACACGCCGATGCACGCCGACGGATCGGTGAACCTGGCGGGCGTGGGTCCGCTGGCGGCGCACCTCGCCAGGCACGGCCTGACGACCGCCTTCATCTGCGGGACGACGGGAGAAAGCAGCTCGCTGACCGTCGCGGAGCGCGCCTCCCTCTCGGACGCCTGGGCGAAGGCCGGTCCCGAGCACGGGGTGAAGGTCGTGGTGCACGTGGGCTCCAACTGCCTGCAGGACGCGGCGGCGCTGGCGGCGCACGCCGAAGGCAACCGGGCGGACGCGGTCTCGATGATCGCGCCCAGCTACTTCCGTCCGCGCACGCTGGAGGACTTGGTGGCCTGCTGCGAAATCGTCGCAAGGGGGTGCCCGCGCACGCCGTTCTACTACTACGACATTCCGGCAATGACGGGCATCCCCAGCTTCCCCGTCGACGTCTTCCTGGAGGCCGCCGCCCGCCGCATCCCCAACCTCGCCGGCGTGAAGTATTCCAATCCCGACCTCGCGGCGATGCGCCGGGGCGCCGCGCTGCAGGGCGGACGCTTCGACCTGCCCTTCGGCATCGATGAACGCTACCTCGAGGCGCTCGACGCGGGCGCCAAGGGCGGCGTGGGCAGCACCTACAACTTCATGCCGGGCGTGCTGCGACGCATCATCGAGGCGCACGGGCGGGGCGACCGCCGGGCGGCCGAAGCCGACCAGGCCCGCGTGCCCGCCGTGGTCGACGTGCTCGCAAGACGCGGCTACCTCGGGGCGGCCAAGGCCCTCATGCGCGAACTCGGCGTGCCGGTCGGCCCCGCCCGCCTGCCCAACGGCAACCCGTCTCCGACCGAGCTCAAGGCGATGCTCGGCGAACTGGAGGCGATGGGCTACTTCTCATGGAAAGACTGATCCCCGCCCTCCTCCTCGCGGCTGCGACGCTCTGCGCCCAGCCCCGTCTCGCCGACACGCCCGCAGTCGCGGTCTTCGAGGCGAGGAAGAACATCCCCCACGCCTCCGTGCGCATCCCAGCGCTGCTCGCGACGGCCAAAGGCACGCTCATCGCTTCAGCCGAAGCACGCGACAATGCCACCGATCAGGCGGGCAACGACCTGCTGGTCTCGGTGTCCAAGGACGGCGGCGCCTCCTGGTCGAAACCGTTCGTCGCCTACGAACAGGGGGCCGACAGCTGCAACAACCCCTGCCTCGTCCAGGACGCCCGCAGCGGCAGGGTCTTCCTCTTCTTCCAGACTTTCCCCGCAGGGGGCAAGGAGTTCGGCGGACTGCCGGCCGGACCCAAGGACCCGAAGGGCAACCGGCTCAAGATGATCACGTCGGATGACGAAGGGGCGAGCTGGTCCGGACCGGTCGACCTCAGCGACGCGCTCAAGCCCGGGGACGCCGTGACCTGCGCCTCCGGCCCCGGCATCGGCATCCAGCTGGCCGGCGGCAGGCACGCGGGGCGGCTGATCATCCCCTTCAATTCGCAGGACCCGAAACGCAACTTCGTCAACTGGGCGGCCATCAGCGACGACGGCGGCCGCACCTGGAGGCGGGGCGAGCCTGTCCCGCAGGAAGGCATGCAGCTCAACGAGGTGCAGGTGGCGCAATCTTCCGACGGACGGCTCTACCTCAACTCACGCCGCTGGAAGGGCACGGGGCTGCGCAAGGTCGCCTGGTCTTCGGACGGCGGCGTCACCTGGACGAAGGCGGCCGATGACCCGGCCCTTCCCGAGCCGACCTGCCAGGGCAGCCTGCTTGCGGTCTCGCGCGACAAGGCCGGTTCGCTGCTCTTCCTGAATCCCGCCGGCAAGGGACGCACCAACGGAACGCTACGACGGTCCGATGACGGCGGCAGGACCTGGGCGGAATCGACCCTGCTGTTTCCCGGACCCTTCGCTTACAGTTCCATCGCGCGCATCGGCGGAGACCTCGGGGTGCTCTACGAACCGAACAGCAACACGGTGGTGCTCTTCCGCAAGGTGACCGGACTGGGACTCGACGCGCGGTGAGGTCGCTCAGCCCGCCTGCTCCAGCATCCGCCAGCACAGCAGCTGCTGGCGGGGCAGGTGGAAGGGCCCCTTCCACATCGAGCCCTTGAGCTGTAAGGGGTCACGCGCCCGACGCTAGAACGCCCGCCGCCGCGTCAACGCTCGGACTCCGGCGGAACGAGGAAAGGCTCCGCCGCTGACGGCGGGTCGCCGTAATAATAACGGATGAGCCCGGCGAGGTGCTCTTTGATTTCAGCCGCCAGGAAAGAGCCGAAGTGGATCTCCCTCCCCTGCGAAGCGACCACGACTGAATCCACGGGCTGATTGTTCCGCTTAGAGCCCCGGAAATCCAAAGTGACCTTCACCGCCTCCCCGGCCGCCAGGGTCGAGGTCCAGCCGACATAAGGCAGGATCCGCAAGCGGACGGTGATGAGCTCGTCGGTCAAGGTGAGCCGATAGCGCGCAACCGTAAAGGCGATGCCCACGAGGAAGAACGGGACGTAGAAGAGCGCCAGTAGGGCGAAGTGCCACCAATCAGGATGTTCGACCATCCGGCCGTTCATCTTCACCGAACCTTGGGACATCATGTAGAAGAACACGACGCAGTGGGCACAGGTGAAGATCAGCCAGAACCAGCCGAACCACGTCCCGAGCCGCACGCCGTAAGCGACCCCTTGGTTTTTGGTTTCGACCAACACCTTCGGATGCCCTCGGGTCACCTCCTCATCGGAAAGAACCGGCGCCTCGCGTCCGGTCGCCACCGCCGCCTGACGCGCTTCGGCCGCGGCCTTCAGGCGCGCGAACTTGGCCAGGAATTCTTCGCGTAGTCCCATGGTTTCGTGGAGTCGAAGGGGTCAGGTCAGCCGACACGAGGATTTTCCGGCCCTTGGCCGTATAATTCGGAACCGTTGTAGTAATGGTCGATGAGGATGGCCAGTCGGGCGCGTTCGGCGTGATGCAGGTCGGCGCCCAGCACGATCTCCGCCTCGTCCGAAGAGACCACGACGGATAACTGCGCGTAACTGCCGCCATGCTGGCCGCGACGTCGCGCCCGGGCTCCCCGGTAGGCAAGTCCCACGCGGACTTCCGCGGCGCTCGGCAACCGCCACTCCTGGTCGAGACGTCCGAAGACCCGGCGACGGACCACCGAAGCGTCATCACCGAAGACGAGTTCGTGGCTCCGCATGAGCATCCGTAGTGGCGCATAGGCCATCAAGGCGGAGATCGGCAACGTCAGCGACGTCGCGTAAAGGAACGGGTGTGCGGTCCGCTGGCAAAGATTGAAGGTCGACACGAAGATCATCGCCACGCCCGCCGCCATGAAGCCCACGAGCAGGAGCCAGTTGCCGGCCCCGATGACATCCGAACGCAGCGCCCACCCGTCGGCCCGCGGCTCTTGGCCAGAAAGCGAGGCCGCCAGTTCGGCGTGATGGCCAGGCAGGACCCGCAACCCCTTCTTCGCGACCGGCAGCCATTCCTTTTCCGGGTACGCGGCGCACCGCTGCTCGCATTCGGCGAGCCGCTCGGCTAGGGGCTTGGCGGCGGACATGAACCGAACCTAAACCAGACCTTACGGCCGACAATCCAACGCTGGCTTGAACCAGGGCGGGTTCTAGCTGTCCCTAGGACACCCCCATGCGCCCCCTTCTCGCCCTGCTCCTCCTGCCCTTGGCCGTCCTGTCCGGCGGCACGAAGCACACCATCACCTACCCGGCTTCGGACAAGCCCGGCGAACTCGTCTTCCCCGCGACCTACAACCTCTGGATTCCCGAGGACGTAAAGACAGTGCGCGGGATCATCGTCCACCAACACGGCTGCGGCGAAGGCTCGAACAAGGGGCCGTGACCGCGGCGGACGACCTGCACTGGCAGGCCCTGGCCCGCAAATTCGTGACGGCTGCGACGAGGGTCAGGCGCCCCAGGACCAGCCGTTGCCGGCGTAGATCGCGCGGGAGCCGAGCTGCTCCTCGATACGGAGTAGCTGGTTGTACTTGGCGACGCGGTCGGAACGGCAGAGCGATCCGGTCTTGATCTGGCCGGCGTTGAGGCCGACCGCAATGTCGGCGATGGTGGCGTCCTCCGTCTCACCCGAGCGGTGGGAGATGATGGCCGTGTACTTGGCGCGCTGGGCCATGGCGACGGCGTCGAAGGTCTCGGTGAGGGAGCCGATCTGGTTCACCTTCACCAGGATGGAGTTGGCGGTGCCGGTCTTGATACCGCGGCGGAGGAACTCGGTGTTGGTCACGAACAGGTCGTCGCCGACCAGCTGCGTGCCGGGCATCGCGTCCGTGGCCTTCTTCCAGCCCGTCCAGTCGGCCTCGGAGAAGCCGTCCTCGATCGAGACGATCGGGTAGCGCTTCTGGAGGTCCTTGTAGAAGGCGATCATCTGCTCCGAGGAGCGCTTGGAGTTATCGGACTTGTGGAAGGTGTACTTGCCGGACTTCTCGTCGTAGAACTCGGAGGCGGCCACGTCGAGGGCCAGGAAGATGTCCTTGCCTAGGCGGAAACCCGCGGCCTTGACGGCGGCGGCGATGGCCTCGAGCGCGGCCTCATTGGACTTCACCTTGGGCGCAAAGCCGCCCTCGTCGCCGACCGAGGTGGAGAGCCCCTGGGACTTGAGCACCTTCTTCAGCGCGTGGAAGACCTCGGTACCCATGCGAAGCGCCTCGCCGAAGGACTTGGCGCCGGAGGGCGCAATCATGAACTCCTGGATATCGACCGGCGCGTCGGAATGGGCGCCGCCGTTCATGATGTTCATGAGCGGGATCGGGAGCACCTTGGCATTGGGTCCGCCGACGTAGCGGTAGAGGGGCTGGCCGAGGGCCTCGGCCGAGGCCTTGGCCACGGCCATCGAGACGCCGAGGATGGCGTTGGCGCCGAGGCGGGCCTTGTTCTTGCCGCCGCGCGCGACCATCGCGGCGTCGATGCCGACCTGGTCGAGCGCATCCTCGCCGACCAGCAGGGAGGCGAGCTCCTCGTTGACGTTGGCGACGGCGCGGAGGACGCCCTTGCCGTTGTAACGGCGGCGGCCGTCGACGCCCTTCGGCAGCTGGCGGGAGGCGACGTCGGCGTCACGGAGCTCATGGGCCTCGTAGGTGCCGGTCGAGGCTCCGGAGGGGACGGCCGCACGGCCCTGGACGCCGCAGGCGAGCGCCACGTCGACCTCGACGGTGGGGTTGCCCCGGGAGTCCAGGATTTCACGGGCCTTGATGTCGACGATCTGGGTGCGGTTCATGGTGGAAAACGGTCCTGATGGGTAGGGAAAGCCCGAGGGGATGGGCGAGAAAAAACTGGGGTTGATTCAGGAAACGAGGCCAAAAGGCGACCCCGCTCGGCTCAAAGCCGGGCGGGGTCGGGAAGTGGTGGGAGTAGTAGAACTCGAATCTACGACCTCCTGCGTGTCATGCAGGCGCTCTAACCAACTGAGCTATACCCCCTGAAAGGCGGAAGCTGAACAAAGGACGGCGGGGAGGCTCTGGCAAGCCTTCAATGCACGTCCCCGATGTACACGGCGGTGCCGTCCTTGAGGGCACGGACGAGCACCTGAGCGAGCCCTCGGGGGGATAGGGAGTGCTGGTCCAAGGCGTCCATGGGAATCCATTCGAACCCAACCTGCCGTCGGTCCTGCCCCTTGCCCTCGCCGAGCGGGGAAAAATCCGGACACTCGCAATGGAAGACGGCCTCCACCTGATGGAAGCGGGCGTGGATGCGGCGCATCTTATGGTTCTTGCCGACGTATTCACGCACGTACAGGAGCGACCTGGGCATCACCGCGAGACCGAGCTCCTCGGCGACTTCACGTCGCACGGCGTCGGGCAAGGTCTCGCCATGCTCCTGCCCTCCGCCTGGCAGCACGAGGAACTCCCCCTCGTCGGTGCGAACACGGACGGTGAGTAGCCGTCCGTCGCGGATGATCACGGCCCGGGCGGCGATGCGCACGGATTCGGAATGACGTTCGGACCCGGATTGCCTCACTTCCCGCAAACTGTGCGTAAACGTGCCGGAAGCAAACCCTGTCGGCGACTCAGCCCAGGGCCGAGGGCTCGATGTGCTGGTTGCCGTGCACGGCCTTGACATCATCGAGCGCCTCCAGCGCGTCGATGAGCTCGAAGACCTGCTTGGCGGCGGCGGCGTCGGAGACCGGGACGGGGATGGAGGAGATGTAGGCCAGCTCGGCCGACTCGGGCTTGATGCCCTTCTCCTGAAGCGCCTTGGAGATGGCGTCGAACGCGGTGATCGGGGAGAGCACCTCGAAGTGGTCGCCGTTGTTCACGATGTCCTCGGCTCCGGCCTCGAGGGCGAGCTCCATGAGGGCGTCCTCACCGACCTGGGACGAGCCGATGAGGAACTGCCCCTTCTTCTGGAAGCTGTGGGAGACGGCGCCGGTCTGCGCCATGTTGCCGCCGTTGTCATTGAAGGCCTGCCTCACCTCGGCGGCGGCACGATTCTTGTTGTCGGTAGTGACCTCGACGATCAGGCCGACTCCGCCCGGGGCGTAACCTTCGTAGACGATCTCCTCGTAAATGACGCCGGGAATCTCTCCCGTGCCCTTCTGCACGGCGCGCTTGATGTTGTCGCCCGGCATGTTGGCCGCGCGCGCCTTGTCCATCAGCGTGCGCAGTCGGGCGTTGGATTCGGGATTCCCGCCGCCGGCGCGGGCGGCCAGGGTGATTTCCTTGGCCAGGACGGAGAAGATCTTGCCCCGCTTGGCGTCGATGACGGCCTTGTGCCGCTTAGTGGTGTGCCACTTGCTGTGTCCTGACATGGCTGGTGAAGGCTGGTTCAGCCCTTGGCGGGCTTCGCTGAGACCGCTTCGGAGACGTCCTTGGTAAGGACCGCCTGCAGCATGGTCAAAAGGTTCTGGATGGTCATGTACAACGTCAGCGCGGAGGCCATCTGGTAGCAGATCACCGGGAAGAAGATGGTCAGCAGGTTGAAGATCATCTTCTGCGAGGGATCGGCCTGGGGCGAGGGAGTCATCTTCATCGACAGCCACATGGTGACCCCCATCAGCACCGGCAAGGGATTGACGGGGAAGTCGGCGATGTGCGCGACGGTGTCGGGAGCGGAGAGGTCGCCAATCCAGAGGAAGGAGCGGAGCCGGAGCTCGACGGTGGTCTGGAACGCCGTGTAGAGGCCGAAGAAGATCGGGATCTGGATGAGCACGGGCAAGCAGCCGGCGAAGGGGTTGATCTTGTGCTCCTGGTACAGCTTCATCAGCTCCTTCTGCATCTTCTCGGGGTTGTCCTTGTGCCGCTCACGGATGTCCTGCATCGGCTTGGAGAACTTCTGCATCTTCTTCGCCGCCTTCTGCTGGGCCGACGTGAGCGGCCAGGTGAGGGCCTTGAGGATGACGGTGAGGGCCACGACGGCCCAGCCCCAAGACCAGGCGCCGCTCCATCCGAGCATGTGATGGACGCCGCCCAAGGAGGCGAGGAGCAGCTTGCAGATGGAGTCAAAGGGGATGAAGCCGAAGAGCTTTGTGAACTGCAGGACCTCGACCTGCGCGTCAGGCAGCGCGGAGACGCGCGCATACTCCTTGGGGCCGACGAAGAGTTCGCCGGACTGGGTCACGCTGAGGTCGGCCGCGGCCGGCGTCTCCCAGGACGCGTAGGCGTCGACGCCACGGCCGCCGGCGGCGAGCGCGACGGGACGCACGAGGACGTCGCTGCGGGCGCCGCGCGCCGCAGGATCGGGACGGATGACGGAGGCGAAGAACTGGTTGCCCGAGGCGACCCAGCCGTGGGCCCGTCCGGCGGCCGCGACGGCATGCTCGGCCTCCGCCTTGTGCGCGCCGAGTCCGAAGATACCGCTGGAGTCCGTGAAGACGTCGAGTCCGACGCGGCTGAGGCCCTCGCCGTCATGGGCGAGCACCGACAGGAACTGATTCACCGAATCCCCGGCGGTCGGCTCCCAGGAGCCGGTGGAGAGCCAGAACTTGGGCGCCGCACGGTCCTTGGAGGCGGGGATCAGCCGCGTGCTGAATCGGAGGAGGTGGGGCTCGGGTTCGCCGGCCTTGGACAGGGCGTAGCTGCGCTCCACGCGGGTGCCGTCCGCCAGCCTGCCTACGAAGGTGACGGCATCGCCGCCGGCTTCGGGCGCGACGGGAAGGAACTCGGAACGGACGGACTCGAGCTGCCGGGTGGCCGGATTCTGCACGGCGAGGGTCAGCGCGGCCTCCTCATTGCCGGCGTTGAAAAGGACGTTGCCGGCGGCCTTGCCCTGCGCGGCCTTCTCGCGGAGCAGCTCGATCCTCTCGATGGCGCCGCCGCGCGAGGTGAAGGTGACGCGGAGCACGCCGTTCTCACGGACGAACCGGCGCACTTCGGCCTCGGCCACGGCCTTCGGAGCCAGGGCGGAAGAAGGGGGCGGAGGCGAAGCCGGCGAAATCGCAGGCGCCGCGGAGGCGGCCGCGACGGGAGCGGCGGACTTGGCGCCGGGGGCGGGCGCCGGGCTCGGCTTGCTGGTGAAAAAGAAGAGGGCGAAGGCCCCCGCGATGCAGGTCGTGCCCAGGATGAAGTTCTTTCGGTCCATGGAGAAAGAATGAGCCCTTGGGCGTAGGGAAGCTCCCCACCGGGCGCAAGGCAAAGGCGCCCCGCCCCGGGACGCGGCTCAGGATCCCGGCTTGGTGGCGGGAATACGGGCCAATTCAGGGGGCACCGCATCCGCCGGGTAGGTCGGGAAGGTCAGCTCAAGCAGGGAGACGAAAGGCACGCTGAACTTGGTCTGACCGCCGGAGCGGTCCACCAGGCTGGCGACGCCGACGGCCTCGGCGCCGGAGGCCTTGAGGATGTCGAGGCATTCCTGCGCCCGACCGCCACGGGTCACGACGTCCTCGGCGACGAGCACGCGCTCGCCCGGACGGAAGGTGAAGTTACGCCGCATGACGAGACGGTCGTTTTCCTTCTCGGCGAAGACGAAGCGGACGCCGAGCTGACGGGCGGCCTCCTGGCCGACCACCAGTCCGCCCATGGCGGGGGCCAGCACGGTCTCGGCGCGCAGGGAGACGAGGCGCGGACGGAGCAGCTCAATCAGGCGCGTGACCTTGTCCATGTGCTGGCAGACTTGGGCGCACTGGAAGAAGTGGCCGCTGTGCAACCCGGACCGGAGGACGAAATGTCCGGTGAGGAGGGCCTTGGACTCCCGGAAGATTCTCAGGACTTCTTCGTCGGTGGAACTCATGGACAAGTCGGGGGTTAAACGATGAAACGGACCGAGGGCGAGGCCATTCGGCTCACATCCCCAAAGAAGAATCGACCCGCCCGAAGATCAGCCCATGAATCCAAGCCCCATGATTGCGCCCGCCTCCGACGACCCCGCCCGGGCCAAGTCCGTCATCATCACGGTCTGCCTCGCGCTCATCGTGCTCTCGGCCGGGATGTTCTATTTCCTGGGAACGGGAAAATCCGGCATGCCGGAGACCTATGTGCCCACGAAGGACACGCGCGGCATGGTCTGGATCCCCGGGGGCACGTTCCCGATGGGCAACGACAAGGCCACGAAGGACCACTTCGAGGAAAGGCCCGCCCACGAGGTCTCGCTCAAGGGCTTTTGGATGGACGTGACCGAGGTCACCAACGCCCAGTTCAAGGCTTTCACCGATGCGACGGGCTACCTGACCGACGCGGAAAAGGACCTAGATCCGCGGCAGTTCCCCAACAGCCCGCCCGAATACCTCAAGGGCGGATCGCTCATCTTCAAGCACGTCGCCGGTGTCGACCCCAAGGCGTGCGGCACCGGCAACCTTCCCTGGTGGAAGTTCACCGCCGGCGCGACCTGGAGAAGCCCCGAAGGCCCCGGATCCTCCATCAGGGACCGCATGGACCACCCCGTGGTCTGCGTGACCTACAAGGACGCGAAGGCCTACGCGCTCTGGGCGGGCAAGCGGCTGCCCACCGAGGCCGAGTGGGAATATGCGGCACGCGGAGGACTCAGCGGGAAGCCCTACGTGTGGGGCGATGAAGAACGTCCAGACGGCAAGTACATGTGCAATCACTGGCAGGGCATGTTCCCCGAGACCGACCTCGGCCTCGACGGTCATGTCTCAACCTCGAAGGTGAAGTCCTATCCGCCCAACGGTTACGGGCTGTACGACGTCGCCGGCAATGTCTGGGAGATGTGCGAGGACTGGTACGGCAAGGACTACTACGCCCGGTCGCCCAAGGACGCCCCGGCTGGACCTCCGGCCGGCGAGGACCCGGAGAACACGGGCTACGGACAGCATGTCATCCGCGGCGGCTCTTGGCTCTGCGACGAAGGCTACTGCTTCCGCTTCCGCGTGGCCTCAAGGCAGGGCCTGGACACCCTCACCTCGACCAACCACGCGGGCCTCCGCTGCGTGGCCGACGCGCCCGCGCCCGCGCGCTGAGCACTCAGCGCATCTCCTGGTAGTCGAGGTCCTTGCCGTAGGTCTCCTCCATCCTCCAAAGGGCGAGGAAGGCGGCGGCGAAACAGACGGCGCCAATCACGCCCCCGGCGACGGAGGCGGAGATCCAGGGAGCCTCCTTGGTGCCGGTGAGCTGCGTGAAGCAGAAGGTGAGCAGCACGAGCGAGCCACGGGCGAAGTTCGGGACGGTCGTGGCCACGGTGGCGCGCAGGTTGGTCCCGAACTGCTCGGCGGCGATGGTCACGAAGAGGGCCCAGTAGCCCATGCCGAAGCCCATCAGGAAGATCAGCCGGTAGTAGGCGACGGAGGTCCAGCCTTCGGCTCCGAAGAGGTAGAAGCCCACGCAGGCGAGGCTGAAGAGCAGGAAGGCCAGCACGACCTTGCGCCGCGAGCGGGCGAGCTGGCTGCTGACGCCGCTGGCGAGGTCGCCGAAGGTCAAGCCGAGGTAGAAGGCGGCGACGGCCCAGTTGGTCTGGATCTTCTCGCCCTGGATGCCGGAGGCGGGGGCGAAGACGGTGGCCGCGCGCTGCACGAGGATGCCGATCATGTACCAGGTGGGCAGCCCGATGAGCACGCAGCGGGCGTAACGGAAGAAACGGTCGCGGGCGGTGAAGAGCGACAGGAAGTCGCCGCGCCTCACGGAGACCTCCGAAGCCGCGTCGCGGGCCTGCTGGAACATGCCGGACTCATGGACGCCGACCCGCATCGCCAAGAGGGCCAAGCCGAGGCCGCCGCCAATGAAGTAGCTCATGCGCCAGCCGTCGGTGCCGACCATCGCCCCGAGGGCGTCGACATGGTCGGCCATCCAGCCCGCGACCACGGCGCCGAAGACCCCGACGGTCGCCACCAGCGTCGTGCCGTAACCGCGGCGCTCCTTCGAGAGGGTCTCGGAGACGAGCGCGATGCAGCCGCCGAGCTCGCCGGCCAGGCCGACACCGGCGATGAAGCGCCAGGCGGCGTAGGCACCGAAGGAGTCGACGAGTCCGTTCGCGATGTTCGCCACGGAATAGAGCAGGATGGAGCCGAAGAGCGTCGTGAGGCGGCCCATGCGGTCTCCGAGCACGCCGAAGAAGATGCCGCCGATGAGCATGCCCGCCATCTGCCACGAAAGGAGGTCCTGATACCAGGGCGCTCCGGTGATCAGGTGCGCGAGGCCGAGGCCGTTGAGACTCTTCTCCCGCACGGTCATGAAGAGCGTGAGGTCGTAGATGTCGACGAAGTAGCCGAGGGCGCCGACAATCACGGCGGGCTGCAGCAGGTCCTTCCAGAGGGGGCGAGGCTCTTGCATGGGGTTCAGGCCTTCAGACCGTGCAGATTGGCCATGGAAATGCCAGAAAGCATTGCGCCCGTGACCCCCAGGAAGCCCTGGTCGGTGCCGATCAGGAACAGGTTCGGGAGGTCCGTCCGGCCGTCACGCCGCTTGACGGTCGAGCCGTAGATGGCGCCGCCCACGTGTCCGGTGAACTTGCGCACGGTGCGCGGGGTGAACATGTCCGTGGACACCAGCGCGCCGTCGTGCGTGGCGTCGGTCACGGCGGGGAGGTGACGGCGGGCGACCCGGTTGAGGCGACCGAACCAGTCGGCCTTGCGCGCAACGTACGCCTCCTCGGGGAGGGCGCACCAGGCGTCGTGCGAGGCCAGCGCGGTCACGCGCAGCCAGCCCTCCTCCAGCCGGCGCCCGGGACCATAGTCATAGTTATTGGGGATGCAGATGACGCCGGAGGAGGGGTCGACGAGCTCCGCCGGTGACCGATAGGAAAAGCGCTCGGCGTCGCAGAAGAAGACGATGGTATCATTCCAGCCGAATCCAGCGAAGGCCTCCTCGCCGTAGGTTGCGATCGTCTCGGCGTAGCCGAGACGGCCGGCTTCCGCCGCGCCCGCGTCAGGCGGGAGGTCGGAACGCAGACGCATGGTCTCGACGGCCCCGGCGGAGGAATAGACGGCGTCCGCCGTGACCTCCGAGCCGTCGTCGAGCAGCAGCGCGGCCGCCCTGCCCTGCCGCACCTCGATCCGACGCACGCCGCACTTCATGCGCCGATCGACGCCGTGCTCCCGGCATCGGTCGGTGAGCAGTCGGATCACCCGGCGCACGCCCTCGAAGGGACGGGCGAAGCCCTCATGGAAAAGCGAGCGCCACATGATCGCGAACTGCGAGACCTCGATGTCGTCCTCGAGCGCACTGCCGTAGTAACAGGTCGGGATGAGGAGGAGGTCGCGCAGCAGCGGACTGGAGACGTGACAGGCGAGCAGCTCACGGGCGGAGCCGCCGTGGGCCTGCAACGAGGCCTCATCGAGCGCCGCAATCCAGGCGTCCAGCCGGCGGAAGCCGTCGGCGTCGCCGGGAAAGGCCGCCGCGATGTCCTCCGTGAGGCGGGCGAAGTCATTGTTGATGCGTAACGAGACTCCGCCCATGGTCACGCGGGAGCCCAGCTGGGGGCAGAGGTCCAGCTCCTCGCGCCGGATGCGCAACTGGCGCATGAGCTTGACCAGCGGGGCGCCCTTCACGCCTTCCGGCACCCAGTTCGTCAGGGCGTGCAGACCGACGTCATACTTGCGACGCCCGCGCGCGTAGAAGGAATTGAGACCCCCGGGGGCGTTGTGCCGCTCCAGCACCAGCACCTTGCGGCCGTACATCGAGAGCCTCACCGCCGCGGCCAGGCCGGACATGCCGGCGCCGATGATCGCGGCGTCATAATGCGTTGCGGACACGCGGCCACTCTCGCCGCCGGAGCCGCGGGGTCAAGGTGCCTCAGCGGGAGGAGACGCGCAGCAGCTCCTCGGTCACGCGGAGGATCTGCTCGGGCGTGACGCGGGCGAGCGCCCGGTCCATGCGCCGTAGGTAGTCGGCCCGCGGCTCACCCTCGAAGGGCGTGGCGTCGATCCGGACGGCGCGGCTCAGCACGCCCCACGGCCTCGCCCGGGCGTAATCGGAGGGTCCGTAGACGCCCACCACCGGCGTCCCGACCGCGGCGGCCAACTGCAGGACGGGCGAATCAGCCCCCAGGAACGTCCGGGCGCCCCGGATCAGGCCTGCGAGCTGCGGAATGCGCAGGCGCCCGCCGGTGGAGACAGCGCCGGGGCCGATGAGACCGACCAGCGCCTCGGCCATGATGCGCTCATCGCCGGCAGGGCCCGCGGAGACCACGACCCGGTCGGCCTCACCGCGCGCAATCAGCTCACGCGCGACCACGGCCCACTTGTCAATCTCCAGAACGCGCTCCGGACGTGACGCTCCGGGATGGATCACCACGTAACGTCCATCGTCCAGCACGAGCCCGTGCTCCTGCATGCGCGCCGGAGAGAACCACATCGCCGGCGGCTCGCCCTGGAAGCCGAAGGCCTGGGCCATGACCTCGTGGTCGCGGGCCGCATCGTGCGGATCCACCGCGCGCGCCGTCGCCTGACGGTGGAAGAAGGGCGCCCAGTGCCAGGGCGCCGGGCCCGCGCACACCCGGCGGCCGGCGCCGCTGAGGGCGACCAAGCGGGTTGCGGGCGAAGGTCCGCCGAGCAGGACGGCGACGTCATGACGCTGGGAGCGGAGCCTGGAGACGAGCGCCAGGGAGCCGGCCCCGGCCTCGAGCGGGACCGTCTCCACGACCGCCGGACAGCCCTCGAGGGCGGCCTCCGCACCCGGACGGCAGACGAAGGTGAACTGGGCCGCGGGATGCCGCTCGCGCACGGCGCGCATGCCGGCGGTGGCGGCGAGCGCGGCGCGAAAGCCGCCGAGCTTGACCACCAGGACCCTCATCAGGCCGCGCCCTGCGCCTGCTCGTCCCAGAGCCTGCGGAAGAGCTCGTTCTCCCGGTAGACACGGTCTCTGGACCCGTCGGCCACGATCTTTCCGCCCTGGAACACCAGCACGCGCTCGGCGTCGCGGATCGTGCTGAAACGATGGGCCACGATGAGCGTCGTGCGGCCCTTCATCAACAGCGCGAGCGACTCGCGCACACCCTTCTCGGACTCAGCGTCGAGGGCGGAGGTAGCCTCGTCGAGGATTAGCACGGGTGCGTCCTTGAGGAAGGCACGGGCGACCGCCACCCGCTGGCGCTGGCCGCCGGAGAGGCGCGAACCGCGCTCTCCCACCCGGGTGGCGAACCCATCCGGCAGCGACTCGATGAAAGGCAGCGCCCCTGCGAGACGCGCGGCCTCGCGGACTTCGGCGTCCGTGGCTGACGGACGGCCCAGACGGACGTTCTCAAGCACGGTGTCGTCGAAGAGCACGGGCTCCTGCGAGACCACGGCGACGTTGGCCCGGAGGTCGGCCTGACGCACCGTGCGCACGTCCAGTCCGTCGATGAGCACGGCGCCCTGCCGGACGTCGAAGAACCTCGGCACGAGATTGATGAAGGTGCTCTTGCCAGCGCCGCTCGGGCCGACCAGCGCGACCGACTGCCCGGCGGGGATCGCGACGCTGACCCCAGTCAGCACGTCCTCCTCGCCGTAGGCGAAGGCGACGTCGCGGAACTCCAGTTCTCCGCGCACCCGGCCCAACGGACGCGCGTCCGGCGCGTCGGCGACCTCGGGCGCCGCGTCCATCACTTCCTCCAGCCGCGCCAGGCCGGCGTCGGCCAGCGACATCAGGCTGCTGACGCGGCCGAGCTTCTTGATGGGCTCATAGGCGAAGTACATCGCACCCACGATCCCGAGGAGGTCCTGGTAGCGCATGCCCGCGTCGGCTCCCACCCAGACCGCCCCCGCCACCCCGAAGGCGGCCGCCACCTCGAGCAAAGGGGAGAGGGACTTGTCATAGCGGGCGATCTTGGACTGGATGCGCAGTCCCTCGCGGGAGGCAGCGCCGAAACGCTCCTGCTCGCGTCGCTGCAGCCCGTAGGAACGCACCTCACGCGGCGACTGGAGATTCTCCACCACGATGCCGCCGAGGCTGGCGGAGTTGGCGGCGGCCTTGCGCGCCCGGGCCTGGAGCGCCTGGCCGATGGCACGCACGAGTAAGACCGACAACGGGATGACCGCCAGCGAAAGCAGGAACCACAGCCCGCCGGGCAGGGTGAGGCAGTTCCAGAGCACCCAGCCGGCGGCGAAGACGAGCGTGAAGGGCTGGATGACGAGGTCGGTGGAGACGTCGACCAGCACCAGGCGGACCGAAAGCACGTCGCCCGTGAGCCGCTGCAGGAGGTCGCCGGTGCTGAAGCGGCTGAAGAATCCGAGATGCAGCGACTGCAGGCGTGTAAACGCGGCCGAGCGCACCGATTCGACCACGCGCATGCCCGCGACGTTGACGCTGTAGCTGGCGGCGAACTGCGCCGCGCCGCGCAGGAGGAAGACGGCAGGCAGGAAGGCAACCGCGAAGAGCGTCTCATGGCCGACGGGCAGGGTCAGCGGCCCCCAGCCCGTCCAGCCGGGGAAGGTGAGCAGCGGCGCGGCGCGCTCGGCGGCGGTGCCGAAGGTCGCCGGAAGCACGCGGGAAAGCAGGAACGGGACCCCGAACGCGCTGGTGGCCGAATACAGCATCCCGAAGAGAGCGGCGGCCGCGAGCAGCGTCCGGCTGCCCCGCAGATGGGGAAGGTAACGCCTGTGCCTACGGGTCAGCACCCTGTGAGGGTGGCGGCTCGGCCACCCGGTGGAAACACCAAAACCTCAGCCCTTCGGCTTCTCCGGAAAGACGACGGAGAGAGCCACGGCGAGGGCGATGACGACGCCGATGACCGCGAGGGACGCTTCGGTGGGCACGTGGACGCGGCCATGATGGATGAGCGCCGAGGGCACCCAGCCGGCCGGAGCGCCGTCCGCGCCGCCGAAGCCGGCGGCCCACGGCAGGATCATCTTGGTGCCGATGAAGCAGAGGATGAGGGCCAAGGCCGGCTTGAGGAAGCGGAAGTAACGCAGGAAGCCGGAGATGGCGAAGTACATCGAACGCAGGCCGAGGATGGCGAAGATGTTGGACGTGAAGGCGACGAAACGCTTCTCCTCGATGGGCAGGTCGGGCGGCAGGATACCGAGGATCGCGGGGATGGAGTCGACGGCGAAGACCACGTCAGTCGCCTCGACGACCAGCAGCACGACGAACAGGGGCGTGCAGACCCAGCGGCCGTCCTCGCGGACCCAGAAGGCGTTGCCGTGAAACTGGCGTGTCACGGGCAGGAGCTTCCGGGCCAGACGGACCACGAGCTGCTCGTCCACGTCCTTGCCGGCCCCCTCGCCGCTCGCCAGGGCGAGCTTCAGTCCGGTGAAGATCAGGAACAGTCCGAAGATCGGCAGGAGGAACGTGAAGCGCTCCACGGCGGCCACGCCCGCCACGATGAAGGTCGCGCGCATGATGACGGCGCCGATGATGCCCCAGAAAAGCACGCGATGCTGCAGTCGGTCCGGTATCGAGAAGTGACTGAAGATCAGGATGAAAATGAAGAGGTTGTCGACCGACAGGGCCAGTTCGAGCACGTAGCCGGCCGCGAAGAGCTGGGCGTCCTCGGGACCGCGCCAGGCCGAGAGCAGGAAGCCGAAGCCGACCGCGAGGGAAACCCAGACGACGCACCAGGCCACGGCCTCCTTGAAACTGGGCGCGTGGTCGTGACGGTTGAAGACCCCGAGGTCCAGGGCGAGCATGAGCCCGACGAAGCCGAGGAAGGCGGCCCAGGCCCAATGCGGGATCGCCAAGGCGGCCTCGGCGTTCAGGAGCAGCGCGTTCACAGGGCAAGGAGTGCCCGCAGGGCGGGCGGAGTCAAGACGACCGCCGAGACGGGGCTTGCGGCCGGGTCCAGCATGGCCTTACGTCAAAGTCCGCGTTCCCGTAGTTCAACGGATAGAACATTGGTTTCCTAAACCGAGGATGTGGGTTCGATTCCCGCCGGGGACAGCGGAACGGCCTCCTCAGCGCCTGAGACGGAACCCCTGGATCCGGGTCGACGGCGACTTGCGGTAGACGGCGTCGACGTCGGCGACCTGCATGAACACCCAGGGGGCGAGGATGCTGTCCCCGTTCTTGGTGAAGACGATGTCGTCAGCCACGTAGACGCAGGTGTGCAGCCCTTCGCCGGAGTCCATGAAGCACATGATGTCCCCGAAGCGGTAAGGGGCGTCGATCGGCTCGTACTTCTCCAGCAGGTAGGAGGCGGCCAGACGGGTGTCCAGGAGGAAGTCCTGCGGCGTGACCGCGAAGAAATTCATCGAGGTCCAGTGGCAGTCAGGGAATCGTCCCTTCACGCCGAGCTCGATCTCCGGGTAGGTGTAGATCTTTTGCCGCATAAGCGACGGCAGGAAGTTGGAGATGTCGATAGACTGCTCGGCGCGACGGCTGGTGATGGCGGAGAGGAACGGCAGGCGCACGGACTCAGGGCGTCCGCCCGACCAGTACTCGAGGAACTCCCGCTGGGGCACGGTGACCGGCAGCCTGAGGGAGACGATGAGCGTCCGGACGCGCGTGACGGACCGGAACACGGCCTGCACCTCGTCCTGGTTGCGGGCGAGCGTGAGCAGCGCGCTAATGTCACTGAAGACGACGGCGGCGCCGCGACGCCAGACCAGACGGCGGAAGAGGTCGCGCTGCTCGGGGTTGAGGGAGGAGGTGGCGAGCCAGTCCTCGAGATCCTGGCCGACGATGAAGACCGGATCGCGCTGGAGTTCGTTGGCGGGGTGCTTGGCCAGCTCGACGTAAAGCTTGGAGCGGGCGTCCAAGGACAGGGAGGCCAGTTCCTGGACGGTGGGGTAGAGCGTGAAATCGGCGGCGTTGGACACCATGCGGCCGGGATTCATGAGCTTCTCGATGAGCTCGGCGCCCAGGCCGGAAGCGACGAGCACGTCGCGCACCGAGCCCTCGCTCATCTGCTCGAAGGTCCAGCGGGTCGTGGAGTTGGGCTTGGCTGAGAGGGCAAGGAGGGAGTCGGGGGCCTCCAGGAAGGCAGTCCTAACCTCGAGGTCTCCCCAGGGCCCGGGCTTGGCCTTCCAGGAGGGCTCCTTCGTCTCACCGGCGCCGTCGATGGGCGCAATGAGCGCGGCGATTGCCATGAATGCAGATGCCAGCAGATAAGACATGTTTATTTTTACACCTATTTTACTTCCAAATGAGAACAAAGTTTCAACAGTTATGAAAAAATGCCCAGAGGAGGGACTTGAAGCGTAAGGGAAAGCGGGAATAGGAGTTGCGAGGGGCGGGCCTAAGTGGGAATAAACGGGTTCCGTGAACAAGCCCAGGAGTCGCAGCAGAAAACCTCAGAGCAGATCCTCAGGGACCGCCCTCAGGAGCCGCAGGGGGAAGCAGGCCGAGGCGGCCTCCACCTCGACTCCAGAGGCGGCCAAGGGCCGCGAGGACCAGAGGATCAGCCTCCTGATCGACGCCGACAACGTGTCCCATCAGCACCTGGCCACCCTCCGCAAGTTCATCGGCGACACCCCCCTCATCTCAGCCCGGGCCTACGGCGACTTCCAAGGCCGGCTCAGCGGGTGGCGGGCGGCCGCCGCCGAATGGCCGGAACTCGAGCTGGTCGACCAGCGCAGCTACACGCCGGGCAAGAATGCCGCCGACATGCGCATGACCATCGACGCGGTCAAGCTGCTGGCCGGAGAGAACCCGCCCACGACGCTCGTCTTCGTGACCAACGACAGCGACTTCACGCCCGTGGTCGAGGACGCCAAGCGCCTCGGGGTGCGTATCGTGGTGATGGGTGAACGCACGCACCGCGCGCTACGATCTACGGCCCATCACTACCTCAATCTTTCGGAGCTCCGCGACCGGCACGAGACGGAGACGGCGATCAAGTCGGACCCGCGCCGGGCTCTCGAGCTGCTCGGCAAGGCGATCCGACTGCTCACGCCTAAGACAAAGACGGAAGCCCTGACCCTCATCGATGCGTTTGAGAAGATGCTACCGGAACTGAATTTCGGAGCGCCCGCCAAGGCGCCCAAACCACCCAAGCGGGCGCGTGAGGCCCGCCCGCCCCGGCCGGTGCGCGAGAAGCGACCGGAAGAGCCGAACGCGGGCAACGCATCCGCCAACGCGGCCGAAATCGAACGTCGTCGGCAACTGTTGCTGGCCTGCGAGGGCCTGGTGGAGGCGCTCGTCTCCACAGCCCAGGCCTCGGCTACGGCGGACGGATGGATCAAGGTGGAGTTCCTGAAGAAGGACTTTCTGCGCCTGCATCCGGGGCTGGAGGTCGGCGCGCCGCGTTACGCCAAGTTCTACCGCATGCTCGAGGACACGGGTAGGTTCGAGACGGAGATGCGTGGCTCGACGGTCTACGCCCGAGTCAAGTCCTGAGGCGCTCAGCGGGCCGCCGGGCGACCCACGGCGCGGGCGAGGAACTCAAGCGTGACGCCCCGAACGTCCGGCGTCTCCGACGACGATGACACCGCGCGTCCGGCCACGGCTCCGGTCCGCGTCCAGGACTTGCCGCGCGGGTGAAGGTCGAAGGTGTGCGGAGCGCCTTCGACGACGACGTACTCATGGTCGACTCCGGCCCTGGCCAGGGCCGCGACCATCAGTTCCGACTGTTCAAGGGCCACGGTGGTGTCGTCGGTACCATGCAGGATGAGCACGGGCGGGTCGCCGGCGTCGGCCTGACGGGCGGGCAGGTAGGTCCACTGGAGGTCGGCGGGCACGCCGGGGATGTCTCCGCGGCCGTGCTTGAAGAAGTCGGTGACGCCGTACATGTCGATGACCGCCGACACCTTGGCGGAATGCTTCGCCGCCGGGTCGCCGCCGGGCCCGGTGCGGTCGTCCGAAAGTCCGACCATGAGGGCCAGGTAGCCGCCGGCGGACCCGCCGGCGACGGCGATGCGCGCGGGATCGAGGCCGAGCGCGTCCGCGTTGGCCCGCATCCAGCACACGGCCTCGCGGCAGTCCGCGATGTTGCGCGGCCAGACGGACGCGTCGCTCTTGGAGCCGAGCGCGTAGTTGCAGCTCACGACGACATAGCCGGCGCGCGCGAGGTCGGCGCTGACGCTCGAGGAGCGGTACTCGGCCTTGTCGCCGCCGGTGAAGCCGCCGCCGTGGATGAAGAGGACGCCGGGCTGGCGCACCTTCAGGTCACGGCCGTGCCGGACGTACAGGTCAAGCCGCTCCTTGCGGCCTGGAGGAAGGAAAGGCAGGTCGCTGAGACGATGCACGGGCTCGGGCAGGTCCATGGTGTACGTGCGCCGCATGGCCGCCTCAATCAGGCCCGGTAGCTCCGCGAGGCCGGCCTGACCCGGAGGCGAAAGCTCGAAGATTCTGGCGGGGACTTTCTTGGCCTGCGCGAACAGCAGCGGGCAGGCGAGGATCAGAAGCAGGTTGCGCATGGCGGGGCCGGGAAGGACTACCCTCCCCCGCCCCGCGCGTCAACGGCACCCTCAGGCCAGGGCGTGGGCGTAGCCGTCGACGATTGCGCGCAGGGACGCCTCCACGAGGTTCTCGCTGACGCCTACGGTGCCCCAGGAGGCGTTGCCGTCGGAAGACCGTATGACGACGCGGGTCTTGGCCGCGGTGCCGTCCGCGCCTCCCAGGATGCGCACCTTGTAGTCGACGAGCCTGACCTTGCTGAGCCGGGGGAAGGCCTTCACCAGAGCCGAGCGCAGGGCTTGGTCGAGCGCATGCACGGGACCGTCGCCCTCCGCCACCGTGAGGGATTCCTCGCCGACGATCGCCACCCGGACCACGGCCTCGCAGTAGGCCGAGCCCTTGGCGCCGCGCGCGGTCACATGGTAGGAGACGACGTCGAAGGGGGCCTTGCCGGAGCGGCCGAGATGACGGCGCAGGAGAAGCGCGAGGGAGGCCTCGGCGTCCTCGAAGCTCCAGCCGCCGTGCTCGAGCTTCTTGAGCTCCTCGAGGGCGGAGGCGGTCGCGGGCGAATCGCGGTCGATGTCGATGCCCAGGGCCTGGGCCTTGAGGACGATGTTGCTGCGGCCGGACTGGTCGCTGACGAGCACGACGCGCTCATTGCCCACGGCCTCGGGATCGACGTGCTCGTAGGCTGCGGAGAACTTGCGGACGGCGTCGACGTGCGTCCCGCCCTTGTGGGCGAAGGCGGCGGAGCCGACCCAGGGACGGCGCGGATCGGGGGCGAGGTTGGCCACGCCGTCGACGAAGCGCGACAGGTGGGTCAGGCGGCGGAGGGAGGCGGCCGGGACGCACTTCCAGCCGTGCTTGAGCTGTGCGCAGGGGATGACGGCGGTGAGGTCGCAGTTGCCCGTGCGCTCACCGATGCCGTTCATGGTGCCCTGCACGTGGGAGGCGCCCGCCTCGAGCGAAGCGAGGGCGTTGGCCAGACCCAGACCGGCGTCGTCATGGGTGTGGATGCCGACTGGCACCTTCAGGGCCCTGAGGGCGGCGCGGGTGGCGGCGGCCACCTCCGCGGGCAGAGATCCGCCGTTGGTGTCGCAGAGCACGACGCGGTCGGCGCCGCCCTCGACGGCGGCCAGCATGGTCGCGACGGCATAGGCGGAGTCCTCCTTCCAGCCGTCGACGGCATGCTCACAGTCATAGACGACCTCGCGGCCGTGGGACTTGAGATGGGCGACGGTGTCGCGGATCATCGCCAGGTTCTCCTCAGGCGTGCAACGGAGCACCTCACGGACGTGGAGGGCGGACGTCTTGCCGTAGATGGTCACCACCGGCGTGTCGACCTCAAGCAGGCCGCGCACCTGGGCGTCCTCGGAGGCACGCACGCCCTTGCGGCGCGTCGATCCGAAGGCGGCCAGCTTCGCGCGCTTCAGGCGGAGCTTCTTGGCCCGGGCGAAGAACTCGACGTCGCGGGGGTTGGAACCTGGCCAGCCGCCTTCGACGTAGGTGACGCCAAAACGTTCGAGCTCGGCGGCGATGCGCAGCTTGTCATCGACCGAGAAATGGATGCCCAGCCCCTGCGAGCCGTCGCGGAGGGTGGTGTCGTAGATTTCGATGCTGCGTGCCATGGTGGTGAAAAGGGGATGCTTCCGTTCCGGAGTCCGCGGAACGGGGAGGCGCCGGAGGCGGTCCGTTACGCGGGCTCAGAGCCCGATGATGCCGATAATCGCCGTGTGGGAGGCACGGCCTTCCCTGCGGAGGGCGGGCGTCGTGGACTGGACCTTGGCGGGCATTGGAAACAGAACTTCATAGGGCCGAGACAGATGAGTCAAAGGCAAAGGCGGGTGAAAAACCTCCAATGGCTCGCAAAAAGGGGGCAAATGGCCCTAATGGACGCATGCGGCTGCTCCCCACCCTGCTCCTCGCGATGGGCGCAGTCTGCCCGCTCCCGGCACAGTGGCAAATCTTCGCCGAGAAGCTGCCGGAGGCTGGAAACTGGTCCACCTACAGGATGGAGCGCAGTCGCGACGGCAAGGTCTTCTCGACGTCAAAGCTCAGGATTTCGGTGACTGAGGGCGGCGAAATCGGCGGGATGCCCCATGCATGGTTGACGATCGAGCCCGTGGGGTGGCTGGGCTCCAAGGAGAAAGGCCCGCTCCGTCTCCTGCTGCCCAGGAACCTCGGACGCTCGGGCGCCAGCCGACTGCTCGAGAACACGGCCGCGATCGTCTTCGAGAATCCCAAGAAGAGGGCCTACCGCATGCGGGCGGAGGACATCACCTGGCTGATGGACTGGGCCAATCTCACCTATGAGAGCGAGCTGACGCCGGAAGGCGTCGCCGAGGAGAAACTCCTGATTGAGGGCAAGGAGCGCACGTGCCTCAAGTTCAGGATGCGCACCATGACCGCCACGGACCCGCCCCTGGTGCCCAAGCAGACGATCACGATGGAAGGCTCGCTCTCGCGTGACGAATCGACGCCCTTCGGCGTGGCGAAGGCCGAATGGAAGGAGAAGACGACGAAGCGCGGCGGCAGCTCGGAGGAGACCAAGACGCTCACGCTGACCGGCTTCGGCAAGGGACCTGCTGGACCGCCCCCCGCCAAGGCCGACGACTTCTCGCTCTGGAAGCTGATTTTCGGCCGGTGAGACGGGCCAGCCCGTCCGTGGTCGCCGGACGGGCTGGGGTTTCAAGTGGTGGCCGGAGTCGGAATCGAACCAACGACACGATGCTCTTCAGGCATCTGCTCTACCAACTGAGCTATCCGGCCATGCTGACTGAAAGGGCACGATGCCCCGGAGGCCTCCGCCTGTCAATCCGACAAGCGGACCCCGGAAGGCCGTCAGAAGGAGAATTTCCAGGGCGCCAGGCGGTGCCGGACTTCGGCGATGACCTCGCCCTCGCCGGCCTCTCCCTTATCCGAGACGAAGGTCACGGAGAAGCGCACGAAAGCGCCGCAATCGTCCCACGGCACGGTGGAGATGAGGTGCTCAGTGATCATCCACTGCGAGAAGGCCTCGCCTGAATCGAAGTTCACCGTGCCGGACGGACCGGTGGCGGACTTGGGGGCGGGCATGTAGAGGAAGAATCCGGCGCCGGGCTTGCGTACCTGGAAGCCGAGCTTGGCGAGCACGCCCACGAGGAGATCCATGCGTCGCGAATACTTGGCCGCAATGGCGCGCGGGATGGAGACGTCATCGAGCCCCGCGGCCCCGGCCTTCTGGATGCCGAGGAACTGTCCGGAGTCGGAGTTGTCCTTCACGTCGCCGTAGGCCTTCACGATGAGCGCGTTGCCGGTGACGAAGCCGATGCGCCAGCCGGTCATGTTGTGGCTCTTGGAGAGCGTGTGCAGTTCGACGGCCACGTCCTTCGCGCCGGGGACCTGGAGGATGGAGACCTGGGGACCGGAGAAATGGAGCGAGCCGTAGGCCGAGTCCTGGATCACGATAAGTCCGTACTTCCTGGCGAAGGCGACGACCTCCTCGTAGAACTTCAGGGTGGCGCAGGCGCCGGTTGGGTTGTTGGGGTAGTTGAGGACGAGGACCTTGGCCTTGGCGAGGACGTCCGCGGGGACCGAGTTCAAATCGGGCAGGAAGGCGTTCTCCGGGGTGAGCTTCAGGTTGTGGACGACGCCGCCGTAATACTTGGCGTGGGTGCCGAAGACGGGGTAGCCGGGCACGGTCATGAGTACGACGTCGCCAGGATTGATGAAGCAGGCGGGCAGGATGGAGAGCGCCGCCTTGGTTCCGATTGAGTGCAGGACCTCGGTGTCGGGGTCGACGTCGACGCCGAAGAGGGATTTCATGTAGCGGACCGCGGCCTGCTTGAACTCGGCACCTCCGTTGTCGGCGTAGCCGCGGTTCTCAGGCTTGGCGGCCTCGGTCTGGAGGGCCTTCACGACGGAAGGGAACGCCATCGCGTCCGGCTCGCCCACGCCGAGGTCGATCAGGGCGACGTCCGGCTTGGCCTTCTTGGCGGCGGCCTTGGCGCGCTTGATCTTCTCGAACTTGTAGATAGCGGTCGACTTGCCGTAGTTGGCGCCGCCGATGCGCCCGGCGAAAAGCTGCTGGATGTAGGGGTCGGACATGTTGGAGGAACCTCGAAAAAGAGGGGGAACGGGGTCGATGGCAAGCGGCCAGAGGGCGTCCTTGCGGAACCCCGCGGGGCCCGGCATCCTAGGGCATGGTAACGGAGCTCGACCGCCTGGCCCGGGAACATGGGGAACGCTGCGGCTGGGGAGGGACCTGGCGCCTGTGCGGCCTGATGCTGCTCTGCGTGACGGTCGGGGCGGTTTCCGGCGCCGCCACCCGCGACTCGATTCCCATCTGGTACGCCGGGCTGCATAAGCCCGTTTTCAATCCCCCGAACTGGATCTTCGCCCCGATGTGGTCGACGCTCTACCTCCTCTTCGGTTGCTCGATGGGCCTAGCCTGGGAACGCGGAGCCGACCGGCTGACGAAGACGACCTTCTTCGCCTTGCTCTGCGTCAACGGGCTCTGGTCACTGCTCTTCTTCGGGCTGCGCAGCCCCGGACTGGCTCTGATCGACATCGCGGCCTACCTACTGCTCCTGAGCTCATGGGTGAGGATGCTCGCGCGCCACGACCGAACCGCGGCCTGGCTGCAGGTGCCGCACCTCCTCTGGGTCGCCTTCGCCGCCGTGCTCAACGCGTCGATCTGGTGGCTGAACCAATAGGAAGGCCCCGGAGGTCCGGGGCCTTCGTGAGGAGGCGGGTCCGCGGTCAGGCGTCGAGCCTGGTCCAGCGGGCGTTGCCCTTGGAGGACTTCACCGCGGCCTCGATGAAGGCCATGCCGGTGACGCCGTCGTCGATGGAAGGGAAGTCATAGCCGCCCTTGGGGGCCTTGCGGCCCTCGAGGCGGTCGGTGATGGCCTCGGCGGCGGCACGATAGATGTTCGCGAACGCCTCGATGAAGGCCTCGGGATGCCCGAAGGGCGTGCGGGTGTACTTCTTGCAGGCCTCACCGTTGTAGGAGTTGCCGCGGCGGTGCACCTGACGGGGCTGGTCGAGATACTTCACGATCAGCTCATTCGGATGCTCCTGGTGCCACTCGAGCGAGGCCAGGGTGCCGTATACGCGGATGTTGAGGTTGTTCTCGTCGCCGGTGGAGATCTGCGAGGCGTGGAGGACGCCTTTGGCCCCGCCCTTGTAACGCACGAGCATGTTGGCGTCGTCATCGAGAAGGCGGCCGGGGATGTAGGTGCTGAGGTCGGCGGCGATTTCCTTGATCTCGAGGCCGGTGACGTACTGCACGAGGTTCTCGGCGTGGGTGCCGATGTCGCCCACGCAGTTGGAGACACCCGAGCAGTTCGGGTCCATGCGCCAGTTGGCGATCTTCTGGATCTTGCCGGACTGCAGGGCGCCGATGGCGTAGCCCTGCGGATATTCGACGACGACCTTGTTGATCTTGCCGAGCTTGCCGGCGGCCACGAAGTCGCGGGCCTCCTTGACCATCGGGTAGCCGGTGTAGTTGTGCAGCAGCGCGAAGACCAGGCCGCTCTTCTTGACGATGGCGCGGAGCTTCTTGCCTTCGGCGAGGGAGAACGTGAGGGGCTTCTCGCAGATGACGTGGATGCCGGCCTCGAGGAAGGCCTTGGCCACGGGGTAGTGCAGGTCGTTGCGGGCGACGATCGACACGAAGTCGATGCGCTCGCCGGGAGGCAGCTTCGCCTCGGCCTTGGCCATCTCGGCGTACGAAACGTAGACGCGGGACGGGTCGAGGTTGAGGTCCTGGCCGGAAAGGCGGGACTTCTCGGGGTCGGAGGAGAACGCGCCGGCGACGAGTTCGATCTTGCCGTCGAGGGCCGCGGCCATGCGGTGCACGCCGCCGATGAAGGCGCCGCGCCCGCCGCCGACCATGCCCATGCGGAGCTTACGATTCAGTTTAGCCATGTGGGTGAGGTTCAGAGTGAGACGGGCTTGCCGGAACTAGCAGACGCGTAGACGGCGTCGATGACCTGCATCAGGCGGTAGGCCTGCTCAGGGGTGTTGAGGGGCTTGGCGCGCCCTTCGATCGCCTCGATAAAGTTTGCGGCCGAGCCGATGCGGCCCATGTCCTCGCACGCGGGGGTGACGATGGAGCGGTTCACGCTGTTGCCGTTCTCCTGGACGTAGAGCTCGCAGGCGTCGATCGCGGTGCCGTCCAGACCGTCGATGCCGAAGAGGCGCTCGACCTTGCCGCCGGCCTTGGTGCCCTGGAAGACGACGGAGACCTCCTCGCGCTTCACCATCTCGGCCCAGGAGACCTGCAGGGTGAGCACCTGGCCGGTCTTGAAGGTGACGAGGGCATGGGCGGCGTTCTCGACGTCGGTGGTGCCGCCGACTTTGTCGGGAATGCCCCAGGGGCCCTTGAAGGACTTGTCCTGGATGAAGTCGCTGAAGGTCCGGCCGAGGACGTGCGCGGGCTCGGGGTAGCCCATGAAGTACATCGCGAGGTCGACCATGTGCAGCAGGTCGATGAGGGGTCCGCCGCCGGACAGCTCCTTGGTGGTGAACCAGCCGCCGAAGCCGGGGATGCCGGTGCGGCGGATCCACTTCGCCTGGGCGGAGTTGATCTTCCCGACGACGCCCTGCTCGACGTACTTCATCATGGCCTGCGACTCGGGGCGCGCGCGGTTGTTGAAGTTGAACATGACCTGCTTGCCGGCCTTCTTCGCGGCGGCGATGATCTCGAGCACCTCCGGTGCGCTGAGCGCCGGGGGCTTCTCGCAGAAGACGTGCTTGCCCGCGTTGAGGCACTGGACGGCCAGCGGGGCGTGGAACTTGTTCGGGACGATGATGCTGACGGCCTGAAGCTCCTTGCGCTCAGCAAGCATCGCCTCGACGGATTCGTAGGCGTGCGGGATGCCCCACTTGTCCGCGGCCTTCCTGGCGGCGCCGGGCGCCAGGTCGGCGACGGCAACAATCTCGGCATGGGCCTGCTTGAAGCCCGCCGCGTGATACTGGAGCATGCCGCCCGCTCCGATGACTCCGACTTTGGTGGCCATGGTCTGGATGGTCGGGAGGTTCACTTCTTGCCCTGCGCGGACTTGTCGAAGGCGGCGTCGAAGGCGACCTTGTTGGTCGGGAAGGCGAGCTTCTTGACGAAGGCGCAGGATTCGGCGGCGCCGAAGAAGCGGTCCATACGGCCGTCCTCCCACTCGATGGAGAGCGGACCGGAGTAGCTGACGTCGTTGAGGGCGACGATGACGTCCTCGAAGCGGATGTCGCCGCGCCCGACGGAGCGGAAGTCCCACGCGCGACGGGCGTCGCAGAAGTCGGTGTGGCCACCGAAGACCCCGACGGTGCCGTCGCCGTGGCCCCACCAGACGTCCTTCATGTGGGCGTGGTGGATCTGCCGGCCGAAGGTGCGGATGAACTTCACGTAGTCGACGCCCTGGTAGCCGAGGTGGCTGGGGTCGTAGTTGAAGCCGAAACGCCTGTGGTTGCCGACGGCGTCGAGCGCGCGCTGGGCGGAGGCGATGTCGAAGGCAATCTCGGTCGGGTGCACCTCGAGGGCGAAGTATACGTCGTGCTTCTCAAAGGACTCGAGGATGGACTTCCAGCGGCGGGCGAAATCGTCGTAGCCCTTCTGGAGATAGGCCTGATTGGTGGGCGGGAAGGCGTAGAGGGCGTGCCAGATGGAGGAGCCGGTGAAGCCGTTGACGACGACCTTGCCGGAACCGGGCGCCTTGCCGGCCATGTAGGCCTTGCCGGCGTCGAAGAACTTGCGGGCGGCCTGGGCGGTCAGGGCCATCTCGGCGCACGCGCGCTGGCGGACGCCTTCGGGGCTGCCGTCACCCCAGACGTGGGCGGGCAGGATGCACTGGTGGCGCTCGTCGATGTTGTCGCAGGTGGCCTGGCCGACGAGGTGCGAAGAGATGGCCCAGCAGCCGAGGTCGTGCTTCTTCAGCAGCTCCCAGACGGATTCGACGTAGCCCTTCTCATTGACCGCGCGGGTGACGTCGAAGTGGTCGCCCCAGCAGGCGAGCTCCACGCCGTCGTAGCCCATGGCTTTGACCTTGGGGAGCAGGTCGGCAATCTTGAGGTCGGCCCACTGGCCGGTGAAGAGGGTGACGGGGCGCTGGGACATGGTGGTCGGGGTGTGAGCCCACTATGTCAGCCTACGCCCCGCGACAGTTCAAGCGGGCAATACTCACAGCGGCCCTCAGCCGGCCAGGGCCTTGGCCAGCTCGGACTCGAGACAATCGTAGGCCGGCCGCAGGGAGGCGTCGGGCCGGACGACCCCGGGCGCGGGCGCGCAGAAAACCTTCTCCAAATCGATGAGTTCGGCGCCGCAGGCCGCATGGGACGCACGCAGGGCGGCGCCCAAGGCGGCGGAGTCGGACACGGCCAGCCGCACCACGGGGGCTCCGAAGACGTCGGCGAAGACCTGGGCGACGGCGGGATTCTCCGAGGCGCCGCCGGTCAGCAGCAGTTCGGTGGTGGGCGTCCCGACCCAGCGGCTGTGCAGGCGCAGGCTGAGCGCCTGACCTTCCACGGCGGCACGAGGCAGCGCGGCCTTGTCCGTCGTCCGGCCCACGTGGACGCGACCGGCGGGACGACGCGGCGTGATCTCGGGCTCCTCCATCGGAAGCACGGCGCCTTGGGCAGCCGGCGCGGCGGTGACGGCGTCGGCAAACGCGGCCCAGTCAGACAGGCCGCACTCCTTGCGCACGGCCTCACGGGCGAGGGAGCCGTTGCGCACGCAGACAAGGCTCATGCTCCCGCCCATGGGATTGCCAAAGGCGTGGCCCAGGCCCGCGGTATCGGTGCGGATGCCGTCGATCGCGGCGAAGAGCGTGTCGCTGGTGCCGAGGCTGATCACGACCTTGCCGGGACGGGCGGCGCCCATGCCGACGAGGCTGGACGGATTATCGCCCGTGCCGATGACGACCTGGCAGCGCGGCGAGAAGCCGTAGCGGCAGACGAAGTATCCCGAGATGGGGCCGGCAATCGTGGCGCCGGGACGGACGGCGGGAAGCCGGGCGGCGAGACCGGGAGCCGTGGCGGCGAGCGCGACGGGAGACCACTCCCCCGCCCTGATATCCATCAGGTTCATCCCCGCGCCGTCTCCGGTGTCGATGGCGGCGTCACGCCCGGCGAGGACCGAGGCGAAGAACGAAGAGACGAGGTGGACGCGACGCGTGCGCTCCCAGCCGGCGGCGTCCGTCTTGGCGAAACGACGGATCTGCGGACCGGTGAAGCGCGGCGTCGTGACGCTGCCGGTCAGGTCACAGACCTTGCGGTCACCGCCCAGCGCGGCCGCGATCTCGCGGCATTCCTCCGCCGTGGAGGAATCCATCCAGATCGGCGAAGTGCGACGTGACAGGACCGAAGCGAACTTCGCGGAGAGCGGACGCGAGGGATCGGCGTCGCCGAGCGCATCCTCGTAGCCGGCAGCCAGGTAGACGCTGCCGTGCTGCTGACCGGAGACCGAGACGGCCTCAATCTGCGAGAGGTCCGTCAGCTTGGAAAGGCGGGCGAGCGCCAGCTCGAGCCCGTCGAGCCAGAGCAGCGGATCGGCGTGGACCTCACCGTCCTTGCCGCCGCGGATGAATCCCTCGGGATGATCCCGGTCGGGAAAGTCAGGGCCGAAGGCCGCTCGGGCGCGCGCCAGGGTCGTGCCCGCGACAGTGTCGAGCACGAGCGCGGTCGCACTCTGCGTGGACAGGTCGAGGCCGAGGACCCTGGCCATGGCTCAGCGAACGTACTCGTTGATGAGGTTCTCGAGCAGCTCCTGACGTCCCGAATCGAGGCGGGGCGGCTTGATGCCCTGCGCGTAGGCGTCGAGCTGGGCCAGCGTGACCTTGCCGGACTCGACCTTGCGGCCGATGCCGGAGTCCCAGGAGGCGTAGCGCTTGTCCACGAAGCGCTCAAGCCGGCCGTCACGGATGATCGCGTCGGCGATCTTCAGGCCGCGCGCGAAGGCGTCCATGCCGCCGATGTGGGCGTGAAAGAGGTCGACCGGATCATGGGACTCGCGTCGCCGCTTGGCGTCGAAGTTGAGTCCGCCAGTGGTGAAGCCGCCCATCTTGAGCAGGCGCAGCATGATGTTGGTCGTCAGGTAGAGGTCGGTCGGGAACTGGTCGGTGTCCCAGCCGATGAGCGTGTCACCGCGGTTGGCGTCGACCGAGCCCAGGGCGCCAGCGGCGATGGCGACCTCCATCTCGTGCTCCATCGTGTGTCCCGCGAGGGTGGCGTGGTTGGTCTCGAGGTTCAGCTTGAAGTGCTTGAGCAGGCCGTGCTCGCGCAGGAAGTTGAGGCAGGCGGCCGCGTCGGAGTCGTACTGGTGGGTCGAGGGCTCGCGGGGCTTGGGCTCGATGTAGAACTGCCCCTTGAAGCCGATCTTGCGGGCGTGCTCGACCGTCAGGTGGAGCAGGGCCGCGAGGTGCTCCACCTCGCGCTTCATGTCGGTGTTGAGCAGGGAGGCGTAGCCTTCGCGGCCGCCCCAGAAGACGTAGCCCTCGCCGCCGAGCGCCTTGGTGGCCTCGAGGGCGTGACGGACCTGGCTGGCGGCGTAGGCGAAGACGTCGGCGTTCGGCGACGTCGCGGCGCCCTGCGCATACCGCGGATGGGCGAACAGGCAGGCCGTGCCCCAGAGCAGCTTGCGTCCGCTGGCCTTCTGGTGGGCCTTGAGCTCCTTGGCGACGCGGGCGAGGTTGGCGTGGGTCTCCTTGAGCGTGGCGCCCTCGGGGGCGACGTCACGGTCATGGAAGCAGTAGTAGTCGATGCCGCACTTCTCGAGGAACTCGAAGAAGACCGACACGCGGCGCAGGGCGTTGTCGAGGGAATCGGATCCGTCGTCCCAGGGCATGAGCGCGGTACCCGCGCCGAAGGGATCGGCCAGGCCGTTCCGCATCACGTGCCAGTAGGCGGCCGCGAAGCGGAAATGATCCTTCATGCGCTTGCCGCCGACCTTACGGTTCGCGTCATAATGCTTGAAGGCGAAGGGATTCTTGGACTTGGGACCCTCGTATTCGACGACGGGGACGCGGGGGAAGTGCTGCGGCATTGCGGTCTTGGTTGGGGATGAACACTTTTGCCCCTCCGTCAACGGCTGCCAAGATAAAGCGGGCCAGAGCATGGTATCGTTACGACATCGCCGGCCGAGCGCGCTTGCGCGGCCGCCGACCAGGACCCACGATGGAGCCATGGATGTCGTCCGCACCATGCCCGAGCTGCGCAAGGCCGTGGCCGCAGCCAGGGCGGCGGGGCGCCGGACGGGCTTCGTACCGACCATGGGCTGCCTCCACGAAGGACACTTGGCCCTGATCCGCCGGGCCAAGGAACGCTGCGAATGGGTGGCGGTGAGCATCTTCGTGAACCCCACCCAGTTCGGACCTGGCGAGGATTTCGGCCGATATCCCCGCACGCTCGAGGAGGACCTAGCCGGGTGCCGGGCGGCTGGCGCCTCGCTGGTCTTCGCGCCCGACCCGGAGGATTTCTATCCCGCTGGCGCCTCGACCTGGGTGGAGGAGACGGCGGTTTCGCAAGGGCTCTGCGGCGAATTCAGGCCGGGGCATTTCCGCGGAGTCGCCACGGTGGTGGCGATGCTCCTCAACGCCACGCAACCCGACGTCGCCGTCTTCGGACGTAAGGACCTGCAGCAGCTGGCGGTCATCCGGCGCATGGTCCGCGACCTGCACATGCCCGTTGAGATCGTGGCGCACGAGACCGTGCGCGAGCCCGACGGCTTGGCCATGAGCTCCCGCAACCGTTACCTCTCGGCCGAAGACCGCATCCGCGCGCGGGCCGTGCCGGAGGCGCTGGCGGCGGCGAGGGCGGCGGTAGCGTCGGGCGAGACGGCGGCCGGCCCGGTCCGGGAAGCGGCGCTGGAGCGACTGTCGCGTGAGCCCGCCTTCAGGACGCAGTACTGCGTGGTGGCCGACACGGCGAGCCTGCGGCCGGTCGAACGCGTGACCTCCGGCCGCACCATCATCGCGGTGGCTGGTCATCTGGGAGCGACCCGGCTGATCGACAACTGCGACCTCTGAGCTCAACGAAGGCAGAGCCAGACAGCGCCGAGCAGCAGCAGGGTCCCGAGCAGCCTGCGGAACATAATCCCGGTCCCGACTTCGCGTTCGGTGTTCGCGAACCAATGCCCGACGACCCACACCATCGCGACGCTCCAGAGACCGCGGGTGTTGTAGAGCACGTTGGTGACAGTCACCTCTTGGAACACCCCGATGCAATAGGCGATTCCCATGGCCTGAAGCGCGAGCACGGCTGAGCCGGGCAAGGTCCAGGCCAGCGCGCCCCGCGGCATCGTCATCAGCCCGCCGTCAAAGAACGGAATCAAGCCGAGGGAGAGCGTCGCCACGGTCAGGAACATGACCGGGCCGAAATGGCCGTAACCGAAGGCGGGCACCCAGTGCTGCTGGAGGACGTCGGTGGCGGCGAAGGCGATGGCGGCCAGGAAGGCGAAGGTCACGCTCACCAGCAGCCGGTCACGGTTGGCCCGCCATTCCCCGCCGAGAAGCGCGAGCGCCACGCTGGTGAGCAATGTGGCGGCCCAGAGGCCGGGGCCAAGCGTCTCGCCGCCGGAAAGATGGGCGAAGAGGGCGACGAAGACAACCTTGGTGCCCAGCACGGGCGTGGAGATGGAGACGTCGCCCTTGCTGATGGCGATAAAGGTGAGCACCTGACCGATGAAGAACGCCAGCCCGGCGAGCACGGCGTGCCCGACGTTCTCCCAGGTGAACGGGTGGCCGCCAACGGCGAACCAGCTCTGGAAGCCGAGGGCGGTGACCATGTTCACGATGAACACCACGCGCCAGGGATTCCGCTCCCCCTCCATCGCCCTCTTGAGCATGAGGGCGGCCAAGGCGTACCCGACGGCGGAAAGCAGGGGGACGGCCGTGGCGGCGATGGCGGCGGAACGCATGCGTGAGATTGAGCCAAAGCCCCGCAGAGGGGCGTTGGCGAGCCAGAACCCCTGCCCTGCCTTGCCACGGTGACCGACGCTGGCAGTATAGGAGCATGGGTCCGTTCGCCTACAAACCCGATGCGATTGCCGCGGTGCGGGGCCTGCTGACGGAGCAGTTCGTGGCCGACCTTGCCCACGCTTCGGACCAGTCGGTGATGCAGCTGGCCAAGGTCACGCCGGGCGGCTGGCGGCACCCGAAGATCTTCCTCAGGAATGCGCGTGGCATCTTCGCCCGCAGGCAGGGCCAATTGCAGGCCGACCTCCTCGTGGCAGGACCCGCGCTGGCGTGGAACCGGGAGCTGCTCAAGCTCGGCCGCGAGGGCATTCTCATGAGGGCCGACGCCATCGCCGCGGCCATCGGAGGGCCGCGCGCCGCCCTGCTCAGCCTGATCCACAATGCACTGGCAAAATCCAAGGAGGAGGCCCTGCCCGCCGACCTGCCCGCCCGGCTGGCGGTCATGGGCAAGGTGCAGACGGGCAAGCCGGACCGCAAGTCGCTCGCCGCGCTCACGGCGGAGGACGGCATGAGGACAGACGGACCGTCCTCGACGGAGACGCCGCAGGGCGACGTCGGCAAGGTCCGCCGTCTGATGCAGGAGCTGGAGCGCATGGCGAGCGCCCGTGAGAACGAGATGCGGGCGGCCAAGCGGCAGCATGAGAATGAGATGCGGGACGCGCGGACGGAAATCGCATCCCTCAGGGCGGAGGCGGAGCGAAGCACCCGCGCCGCCGCCGAGGCCGACGCCACGGCCAAGTCGGAAGCCGAAGCACTGCGCGCCCGGCTAGAAAAGGCCGAACAAGCCGCGAAAAGCCTGTCGCTCGAGGCCGAACAGGCACGGCACCAGGTCGCCCAGAAGGCGCGCGAACTGGCCGAACAGATGCTCTCGGAGGAGGTCCGCCCCTGGCTGGCCGACGCCCGTGTCCTCAAGGACGCCGCCGACGAGGTGTCCAAGCTCCGACAGCTCACCACCGAGGCCATCGAAAAGGTGCGCAGGGCCCAGCGGGACTCGGACCCCTTCCTGGCCAAGGAGCACGAACTCCGTCAGGCCATCCCCCAGATGGAGGAGATGCTGCGCCTGCTTCGTCGCTACCAACGCACAGCGGGCGACCCGCTGAAGGAGCTCGTCGAGCTCGAGAAGCGGATCACGGACCACATCGAGAGGGTGCGCTACGAGCTCGAGCGCCGCGACCATCCGTCCGACCCCTTCCTCGAGCGCATCTCGGCGAAGATTAACGCGGCCGACGAAGCCGGCCTGCGCGACATCGAGGCCACGCTCGGGCTGGCCGAGCGGTCGGGACTGGTCGACTCACGGCACGCCGACCTCTACCGACGCGACCTGCACCGACGGCGTTCCTACCTCGCCGACCGCAACCACCAGCGCGACAAGCAGAAGGGCCCCCTCGCCCTCCTCGAACGTGCCGTCGCCATCGGGGAGCCGGCCAGGCTGGCGTTGGACGCCAACAACTTCGCCTGCCTGAGGCGGGATTACCTAGGGCTCAAGCTCGCCACCCGCCGCACGCAGCAGGGAGACGTGCGCTTCGTGCTGGATTCGGCCGCGCGACAGAAAGTGGCGCAACTGATGGAGAAACTGGCCGACGACGCCCCGGGCCTGATCATCTGGGTGAGCTTCGACGGCACCCCGACGCCGGTGAAGACCACCAATCCGAGGGTGCGCGTGACGTTCTGCCGCGCGGGAGACAAGGCCGACCACGACATCATGGACCTAGTGGCCAAGGACAAGAGCAACGAAGGGCCTTGGTTCACCGTCTCGGATGACATCGCCGTGCGCGACGCGGTGATGCGCGAGGGCTCCCACGTCATCTACAACGAAGGTCTCGTGCAGTTGCTGGTCGCCCGGGGCATCCGCCCCTGAGCGGGCTCACTTCTTCTTGGCGGGCTCGACGGGGGCAGGATCAGGCAGGACGCCGGCGAAGGCTTCCGCACGTAGACCCTTGTGGAAGGCGTTGAAGGAGTACTTGCTGGGCTTCCACTGGACGACCGGAGCCACGTCGGCCCTGGCCGGTACGTCCAACTTGAGCCCCCAGAACACCGCATTCACGAGGAGGCGACGCAGGCTCTCGTCGGCGAGGTCGCTCGCGGAGGCCATGGTCGTGGTGAATACGCGGTTGGATCCGCCGGAGGCGTTGGGCACCTCGCGGGTCCAGGCGACGGCCATGGCGGGCTGGTTGACGCCCTGCTCCTGCTTGTCGGTCGCGCGCTTTTTGCATCCTTCGCTGGGAGCGTCTTCCGGCGACATGCCCTTCAGGACCAGGCCGCGCAGGAGAACCTTGGCGTCGGCGGGAGGATAGGCCTCGTAGACGTCGGTGTCGGCGAAGACGGCGCCGACGCCGTTGAGGAGGGGGCTGCCCTCGGCTCCCGGCTCCACGGCCGAACGGCAAGCCTCGGATTTGTGCCGGCCCCAGTGGGAGACCCAGGTCTCGCCCAGCACCTTGCGGCCGAAGCCGCCAGAGGCGTTGAAGTTGTACCAGGCCTGGGGGCTGTCCTTGGGGATGCCGCTGAAGGCGTGGGTGCTGGTGCGGGTCGCGACGATGGGCACGCCGCGCCGCAGGGCGGCGTCGAAGCGCGCGAGCGCGTCGGCGTTCCAGGAGCGGAAGCGCAGCCCCAGCACGAGCGCGTCCGCGGAGTCGAGGGCCTCGGGGCGACCGAGGGACTTCTGATTGTTGGGATTGATCACGCCGCCGTCGTGGGAGAAGAGCACCGTGCAGCGAAAGCCGTGCTTCTCCGCGAGGATGCGGGCGAGCATGGGCATCGACTCCTCGGACCGGTATTCCTCGTCGCCCGCGAGGAGGACGACGTGCTTGCCGGCGCCCGGCCCCTTGCCGGCGGGGAACTCGAGCCAGCCCAGACCGGAGGTGAAGTCGGCGGCGCGCAGCGGAGTCGAGCAGGCGAGGAACGTGAGCGCGGGGAGCGCCAGCAGCAGGGATCGGCGGTTCATGGGATGAGCGCGAAGATGCCCCGTCCGAGGGCCTTTTTCAAGCGCCCAGTCCGCGCCCTTCAGCGTCCGCGGGACAGAGGATCGGGCCGCTCCACCAGACGCCGGCCGTCCGAATAGGTCGTGACCCGGTTACCGAGCGAATCGACCCGGGTGGTGGCGCTGGTGCCGTCGCTGAAGCGCGTGACGGTGTTGCCAAGCGAATCGACCCGGGCGGATGCGCCGGTTCCGTCGCTGAAACGCACGTCGGTGCGGCCGAGGGAGTCGGTGCGCAGGGAACCCGTGCGCCCGTCGCTGAGCCGGATCCTGGCGCCGCCGAGCGAATCAGGCCGGCTGGCGATCTCGGCTCCGGTGCTGAAACGGGAAACCGTCCCGCCCAGGGAGTCGCGGCGGGTGACCACGGTGACCGTGGCGGACTTCTCCTTGATGAACGAGGGGGGCGGGGCGGGTTTGGCGCACGCGGACTCGGACGCGGCCAGGGTGAGTGCAAGAAGCAGGGCGCTCATGGGGTTCATTCTCCCCGCAGGACGACCGCATGCAAGCCGCCCCGGAAATGAAAGGGGCGGCCCCTTGCGGGACCGCCCCGGTCTCAAGACTCACCGCCGCTCAGGCGATAATCTTGTTGATGACGTTTCCGTAGTTGTCGGTGAGACGGAAGTCGCGGCCGTTGTAGCGGTAAGTGAGCTTGGTGTGATCGAAGCCCATCAGACGCAGGATGGTCGCGTGCAAGTCATGGATGTGACAGCCGTCAGCGGCCACCTGGGCGCCGATTTCATCGGTCTCGCCGTAGGCCATGCCGCCCTTGACGCCGCCGCCGGCCATCCAGCAGCAGAAGGCCTTGGACCAATGGTCGCGGCCAGAAGCCTGATTGACGCGACCCGGGGTAGACGGGGTGCGGCCGAACTCTCCGCCCCACAGGATGAGGGTCTCGTCGAGGAGGCCGCGCTGCTTGAGGTCCGCGATGAGGGCGGCGGCAGGCTGATCGACAGCTCCGCCGGTACGGCTGATTGAGGTGAAGAGATTGGTGTGGTGATCCCAGCCACCCGCGTCAATCTGCACGAAACGGACGCCGCGCTCAACGAGGCGACGGGCACAGAGGAGTTTGGCGCCGAGGTCGGACTTGCCGTACATCTCGCGGACCGACTCTGGCTCCTTGGTGATGTCGAAGGCGTCGGTGGCGGCCGTCTGCATGCGGAAGGCGAGCTCGAAGGACTCGATGCGGGCCTCGAGCTGCTCGTCGCGCTGGACGGTCTGCATGTGGCGGTCGTTGAGCTGGTGGACGAGGTCCAGCTGCTTGCGCTGGGCGTCCATCGTGGTGAACTCGCTCTGGAGGTTGGGAATCACCTTGCTGGGCTGGGCGCCCGCGCGGAAGGAGGTGTTGGCGCCCTGGTAGAGGGAGGGCAGGAAGCCCGAGGTGCGGGCGTCGGCGTTGCCGCCGAGGCTGACGAAGCCCGGAAGGTCCTGGCTCTCGGTGCCGAGTCCGTAGAGGATCCAGGAGCCCATGGAGGGCTTGGGCAGGATCGCCGAGCCGGTGTGCATGAGCTTGGCGGCGGGACCGTGCGCGGGCAGCTCCTGATACATGGAGCGGATGACGCACATGTTATCGGCCTGCTCCTGGAGCTTCGGGAAGATTTCGGAAATCTCGAGACCCGACTTGCCGCACTTCTTGAACTCGAAGGGCGTGGGGAAGAGGACGCCGCCCATGCCGGAGGCGGACTGGTCGGCGAGCTCCTTCATCTTCGGCTTGTAGTCGAAGGTGTCGAGGTGCGAGGGTGCGCCGCCCGCGAAGATGTGGATGATGTGCTTGGCCTTGGCGGGCAGGGGGGCCTTGCGGGGCTTGAGGCTGGCCACCTCGGCGCGGGCGTCGGCGACCATGTAGTCGGCGACCATGGTGCCGAAAGCGAGGGTGCCCATGCTCAGGCCGGTGCGGGCGAGGAACTCACGACGGGAGTTCGGAGTGGGCAGGCTGTTGCTGCAGTTGAGGGTGCTCATCGGGGTGTCTTTTGCGAAAAATAGTTTAAGGATTACGGGGTCAGTTCAAGTAAACAAACTCGTTGGAGCAGACCATGGACTGGGCCAACATTTCCCAGGGGGAAATAGGCTGCTTTCGGGACACTTTTTCGCCCAAATTCTGAATTACGCCCCCCTGGACGGTGGTCGTAATCTTCACGGCCGGGGAGGATTTGGCGGCCTCGACGGCCGCCTTGGCGGACCGGGACAGCTTGCCGGCCTTGGAGGGGCGCTCGGGCTCAGGGTCGTCGATGTACCCCACGATGCGCACGACGAACTCACGGGCGATGCGGAGCTCGTCGGCGGTCGGCGTGCGCTGATACATGATCTTGTAGAGCTGGACAATCCGCTCGGTGTCGCTCGTGGCCTTGACAATCTCAGGCCGGGCGGAAACGGAGCGAGCGACCTCAATCGACAACGGATTATTCATGAAGAACAGGGCCTGCTGCGGGACGATGGAGGAGAGGCGCTTGGAGTTCGGCATGCTCGGATCGGCGAAGTCAAACTGCGCCTGCATCTCGCTGAGCCGGTCACGGTCGATGTAGCCGTAGACGCTGCGACGGTAGCTGATAGGTTCGTCGGTGATGTTGACGGGCTTGCCGCCCATGCTGCGATCGAGTTTCCCAGTGAGGGCCAGCATCGAGTCACGGATGGCCTCGAAGTCCAAGCGGCGGAGGTTGGCGTGCCAGAGGAGCCGGTTCCCGCCATCGACCTTGAGCGGATTGACCGCCGCCTTGGCGACCACCTGGGGATTGAGCGAGGGGTTGGCGGTCTGGCGGTAGGCCGCCGACATGAGGATCTTCTTGTGAAGCTTCTTGATTGACCAGCCGTTGTCGACGAACCAGGTGGCGAGCCAGTCGAGCAGCTCGGGATGCGTGGGCTTGTCGGCCATGTTGCCGAAATCGTCCGCGGTGGAGACGATGCCGGCGCCGAAGTGGTGCATCCACACGCGGTTGACGAGCACGCGCGAGGTCAGGGGGTTCGTGCGGCTGGCGATGGCGAGCGCGAGCTCGCGACGTCCGCTGCCCTCGTAGAAGGGCTGGCGTTCGGGCCCGGCGAGCACCTCGAGGAACTGGCGGGGGGCGGACGGACCGCGCTTGTTGCGGTCGCCGCGGATGTAGACGTAGCTATCGCGGGGCTTCTCGGAGTCGGTCACGACCATCGCACGTCCGGGGCCTCCCGGGTGCGTGATGTCCAGCTGGCTGATGGCCTCGAACTTGAAGATGTTCGCGGGCTTCACGTTGTTGCGGAAGTTGATCTTGTCCTGCCAAGGCTCGCAGAACTGGCGCGTCGAGCAGGCGAGCATCAGAGTCTGGGTGGTGGCGATCTCCTCATAGTCGGGGAGGGCCCAGGGGAAGGCGGCGAGCTGGGCGAGGGCGGGATCGTCCTTGGCGCCGCGGCGGCCGGGCTCGCCGCGCAGTCGGATGTGGGCCTGGATGCGGTCGGCATTGCGCTGGATGACCTCATGGTAGGCCTGGGCCACGTCGTCGATCGACTTGGGCCGCAGACCCTTGAGCGCGGCGGCGATGAGCGGATTGACCTTCACGCGGTCGGAGGCGAGCGTCTCGGCGATGACCTTGGGCGCGCGCTCGGCAAACTCAGAGGCGGACAGCTTCTTGAGGGCGGCGAGGGGGGCGGTGACCGGCGAGTCGGGACGGAAGGAGATCGACCCCTCCACCTCGCGCACGATCTCGAACTTGTACTTCTGTGAGACGTCGAAGGCCTCGGGGCTACGGAGGCCGTGGTAGGCGGCGAGCAGGCGGCCGGCGAAGTCCTTGTGCAGGGTCTTCATCTGGCGGCCGATGAAGACGTAGTAGCCGCGCGTGTTGGCGTCGACCAGTTCGGCCATGCGCTTCTCGTAATCGGCCCTCTCCGCGGTGGGCGCGGGCCGGCCGCCGCTCAGGGGGTCCTTGATGGCGGGGCCGTCCAGCGGCTCCAGGACGCTGGCGAACACGCCGTGCAGCGAGTAGTAGTCCGAGGCCGGGATCGGGTCGAACTTGTGGTCATGGCAGCGGGCGCAGGCCACGGTGAGGCCGAGGAAGCCCTTGGTGGTGGCGTCGATGCGCTCGTCGATCAGGTCGTCGTTGTTCTGGAAGCGCTTGCCGACGGTGATGAAGCCGAGCGCGGCGAGCCGGGTGTCGTCGGGCTTCATGCCGGGCAGCTTGTCCGCCGCCAGCTGTTCCATGATGAACTGGTCGTAGGGCTTGTCCGCGTTGAAGGCGGCGATGACGTAGTCGCGGTAGGTCCAGGAATGCTCGAAGCGCTCGATGACTCCGTTCTGACGCAGGCCCTTGGAATCGGAATACCGGGCGGTGTCGAGCCAGTGGCGGCCCCAGCGCTCGCCGTAATGGGGCGAGGCGAGCAGGCGGTCGACGACGGCGGAGACGACGAGCGCGGCGGCCCGGGCGGGCTGGCCGTTGCGGAGGGCGAGGTTGTCGCGCATGACCGCGGCGTCGTAGTCACGGGCGAAGGCCTCGACTTCGGCGTTGGTGGGAGGCAGTCCGATCAGGTCGTACTGCAGGCGACGCAGGAGAGCCTCGCCGTCAGCCGCGGGGCTGGGTTTGAGTCCGGCCTCGTCGAGCTTGGCCATGATGAACGCGTCGACCTCGTTCTGAGCCCAGCCCGGGGCGCTGAGCTTGGCGGGCACTTCGGGCCGCGTCACAGGCTGGAAGGCCCAGTGGGAGCGCGCCTTGTCGGAAAGACCGGTCAGTTTGACCGCGCCGCCGGCGGGGGCGGGCGCGCCCATCTTGACCCAGCGCTCAAGCAGGTCGATCTGGGCGCCGCCGAGCTTGGCCCCGCTCTTGCGCGGAGGCATGGAGAGCTCGGGGTCCTTCTGATGCACCGCGGTGATGAGGAGCGACTTGGTCACGTCGCCCGGCACGACGGCCGGCCCCTGGTCGCCGCCGGCCAGCATGGCGCCGCGGGAATCGAGGATGAGTCCGCCCTTGGAGACGCCCTTGTCCTTGGAGTGGCACTCGTAGCAACGGTCAGCGAGGATGGGACGGATCTGACGCTCGTAGAACTCAAGGTCGGCGGCCGAGAACTTGGGCTCGGCGGCCGGCTCGGCGGCGGAAAGCGAGGCGAAACCGGCGAGCAGGGGAAGCAGACGGGCGGGGGTCATCGGGTGGGGTGTTTACTCAAGAAATAACCCCGTCGACAGGCGAGGAGTTTCCTTTTGTCTTGTGAGTATTAATACTTACCCGAACCGCGAAAACGGCAATGCTGGTCTGCTTGGCAGGCCCCAAGAAAAAGGCCTCCCGAACCCGGGCGACCTTAGTCAAAAAGGGGTCAAACGGGGCTCAGTTGATGTAGACGAACTCGTTCGAAAGCATCAGAGCCTGAGCTAGCAACTCAATAGGGGTCAATGGGTTGCGAGAAACACGATCGCCCACGTTGCGGATGCCGGTGGTGAGGCCGTTGCCGGCGACTTCGGCCATGACCATGCCCTCCCCTTCTTCCGCCATCATCTTGGGCTCGGCGGCAGGGGCCGCGGGGCCGGCCTTCTTGTTGCCGAAAAGTCCGGGCCGAGCGGCCTTGCCTCCCCTGGCCACGGGCGCGGCCTTGGCGGAAGCGACGCCGGGGGCGACGCCTCCGGCGGCGAGAGCCTTGGCGGCCCTGTCGACGAACTCGCGGGCCATCCGGACTTCCAGGGAGGTCGGACGACGCTGGAAAAGCGCGCGGTACATCGCGGTCACGCGCATGTCGTCGGACATGGCGTTGACGACGTCCTTGCGAGCGGCGACCGCACGCGCGACCTCCACGGACAGCGGGTTGTTCATGAAGAACAGGGCCTGCTGGGGCACGATGGTGGAATTGCGCTTGGTGTTGGAGGCGTCGGGATCGGCGTAGTCAAACTGCGTCAGGACGTCGTCGAGCCGACGGCGGTCGATGTAGCCGTAGAGGCTCCGGCGATAGCTGTAAGGCTCGTCGGTGATGTTGACCGGACGGCCTCCGACGGAGGGATCGAGCTTGCCGGTGAGCACCAGCATCGAGTCACGGATGGATTCGAAGTCCAGGCGGCGGAGGTTGCCGCGCCAGAGCAAGCGGTTGGCCGCGTCGACCTTGAGCGGATCCACGGGACCCTTCTTGACGACGAGCGGATTGACGTTCGGGTTGGAATCCTGCCGGTAGGTCGAGCTGAGCACGATCATCCGGTGCAGGCGCTTCTGCTTCCAGCCGTTGGTCACGAAATCGGCGGCAAGCCAGTCCAGCAGCTCCGGGTGCGAAGGCGGGAGCGACATGTTGCCGAAGTCGTCGGGGGTCGTGACGATGCCGTCGCCGAAGTGCTTCAGCCAGATCCGGTTGACGACCACGCGCTGGGTGATGGCGGTGGACTTGTCGACGATGGAGCGGGCGAATTCAAGCCGGCCCGACCCGTCCACGTAGGGCCTGCGTTCGGTCACGGCCAGGGCCTCCAGGAAGCGGCGGGGCACGACCTCGCCCTTCTTGTTCCGGTCGCCACGGATGTAGACGTAGCTGTCACGCGGCTCCTCGACGTCCTGCACGATCATCGCCGCCTTCGGGGCGCCCGGATGGGTCATGCGCAGGGCGTTGATCGCCGGGAACATGAAGTATCCGTTGGGACGGTTGTTGTTCAGGCCTCCGTACACCGGACGGTTCTGCCAGTCGGCGCAGAACTTGCGGGTCGTCATCATGGCCAGGAGCTCGTCGTTCGGGAAGATGTCCTCGTAGTCCGGGCAGGGCCAGGGATAGGAGGCGAGCTGGGCGATCTCCGGGCGGGTCTGGGCGCCGGCCCGGCCGGGCTTGGAACAGCGGTCGACGTGCGCCATGATCTCGGCGCGGTGCTTGTTGAAGACCTTCTGGTAGGCGACGGCGACCTCCTCGATGTTCTTGGGCTTGAGACCGCGCAGGCCGGCGGCGATCA
>Ga0194130_10000127_pt1 | contig 146286 bp, 116 predicted proteins | sample TA2KigsurfametaG_FD_160084 | JGI IMG/M metagenome (GOLD analysis project Ga0194130, IMG submission 160084) | Freshwater microbial communities from Lake Tanganyika, Tanzania - TA2015050 Kigoma 12 surface | ecosystem: Environmental > Aquatic > Freshwater > Lake | place: Tanzania: Lake... | reverse complement strand
GCTCTAATGTAGCTATATCAGCTGTTGAACCAACTTTGATTTTATAAAGCGGCCAAGGCCTTTCCTTCATTTTTTGAAGCATCCTATCAGGAGTATCTATTCCAATTGTAAAATCTGTCAGTGGGCCCGTTAAACCTGTGCCGCCCCATATTTTATAGAGGGGAAGTCCTTTTCTCTTGGCGTATAGATCCCAGCCTGCCATGTCTAACGCACAAATTAAAAAAGGATCAGCAGGCATTAAGTGATGCAAGAAGTGCCAGAACCGCTCTGGTTCAGTAAAGGCAAACCGTTCTATAGCAGCTCGGTGTTTTTCCAATGATTCCACCAAACTTTCAACTGTTACTTGGTAATAAGAAATAGCAGGAGCTTCTCCATAACCACACCAATTTCCAACTTGCAACGCAACCACTAAGGTCGGTTGGTGCGTTTTTATTCCCTTAGAAATGGTGAAAGGATGCCGAAAAGGGAGTTGATGTGTCCAATAGCGTACCTGCATATACTGCTTTGCGCGAAGATAGCGCTAAGGCATTTACTAGACCCTTCCTGCGTCAGTAATTGACTGCCTGACTAATGAAGTAAACGACTGGTTATTGATCAAGTCCTCAAGGTTTAAGTGAAGTCGGTACTGCCAATAATGCTTCGGATTAGCAGGGTCATTGATTCGCTCTTCTCGCGGATCATTCCTACGAATAACCTCACTCATTCCTAATAAATCCTGCAACTGAAAAATACTCCACATGGCTGGCGATTTCAAATGTTGCACTATAATAGCTCTATTAATCCATGCTTCGCAAAATTGTGGCGCATCTCCCCATTGCTCCATGATGTGGTTGTAGAACTGTTGCGTTCTTGTACGGTTTTCCTCCCACCAACTGCGTATTGTACTCATATCGTGGGTAGAGGGGGTTACAACCGATAAATAAAGAGCTTGATTAGGATTAAAGAAAGATTGTGTGGAATCCTTAGGCATTCGTTGAATTTCCAAACTTAAAATCCCTGTCTGCTTCATGACATCTGGAACACAATGAGGAACCATACCTAGATCTTCACCACAAATCAGCATATTGGTGGCTTCTTTTAAAAAAGGAAGTTTTTGCATCGCTTCCTGATACCAAAAGTGATCTTGTCTGCGGTAAAAATATTCATGATAGAGCGCAAGTAACTTTTCTTTAGTATCAGTAGACAATTGTCGAAAAGACCAAGTCTTATCAATTCCAATTCTAAAATGAAATAAATTCCCATTAGAAAGAGGTTCCTCAAAAAGTAAAATATTGGCATGAAGCTCCAATAATCCTGCTTTCATTCTTTCTGAAGCAGGACTTTTTTGAATGGCATCAAAGTAGTGTTCAATTTTTTGCTGCGAATCATACAGGGGAGAAAAAACCCAATTACCTGCCGCATCTCTTATTAAAAATTGCTCTTTAACCTGAAATTGTTGTTGACCGAATAAATCTAACAGAACTTCATCATTGATAAAAGGATTACAAAACCGAGTTTTATCGATTAAAATACCTTGTTGATGAAATTCTTCACGTGTAATGGGAACACAGGGAAAAAATCTTCCTAGTACACCCTGCACTGCATTGGTAGGGATACTCCATATTCTAAAAAATCCTAAAATGTGGTCAATACGAAAAGTGTCAAAGTAGTAACTCATTTGCTCAAAACGCTGCTTCCACCATGCAAAACCATCTTGTTGCATTTTTTTCCAATTGTAGGTCGGGAAACCCCAGTTTTGACCAATGGCAGTAAAGTCATCTGGAGGAGCACCCGCTTGCCAATCCATATTGTATAAGCTAGGATCAACCCAAGCGTCTACCCCATATCTATAAATTCCAATTGGAATATCCCCTTTCAAAACCAAGCCCTTTTTATGTGTGTAAGTAACCGCCTCTTTTAATTGTTGATCCAGATGATACTGTACATATGCATAAAAATAGACTTGTGTGCGAGTAGCAACACTTTTGAAAAGTTGATCAGTATCGGCAGCATCATATGTTGATGCGTTTGGCCAATTCTCAAACCGAGTGGTGCCATATTGATCTCGATAGTAACAGAAAGCAGCGTATGGTTTAAGCCAATGTTTATTTTGTTGAAAAAAAGAAAGAAAAGCTGGATCATCTAAAGTAGCAGAAGCCTGCACAGCGTAAAGCTTTCGAAGGATTTCCAGTTTTACGCTGATTACAGCTTCGTAGTCAATTACATTTTTATTATTTAGCTGCTCTTGCACTTTACGAAGTGGTCTTAACAAAACCGCCTGCTTGGTTCCTGCGACCTGCGCAAGATTGATATAGATCGGATGTAATGCAAAAGCAGAAATGGCAGCATAGGGATAAGAATCTTGCCAGGTCTGTGTGGCAATGGTATCATTGATAGGCAGTAACTGAATTAATCGTAATCCAGCAGCTTGAGCCCAATCCGCCAATTTTTTAATATCTGTAAATTCTCCGATACCAAAGCTTTGCTTGGTTCGTAAGCTAAAAACAGGAATCGAAACCCCTGCTCCACGCCAGGTGTTGTTGGGCAATTTGATGAACCCATCATGAAAATAAAAACAGCTACTTGATTTTTTTATTGAAACAGGCAACACTCGATTTTCGCCCTCCTCAAAATATTCAAACTTCTTCTCTGCATTGTTCCAAACACCATATTTATAATTGACAGGGAATGAGGCCTCATCTAAGTCCAATGAAATCTCCCACCAATTTTTTCTTTTTTGCAATAAAAGTGGTTGGTCGGTTGACCAGCTGTTTAATACCGGAGAATCACCCAACAAACAAACTTGTTGTTCAGCTTGTAACAAAGGGGCTTTTATACGAAATACACATGACCCTGTCCCTGTTTTTTTAGGAGTAACTTTTCTTTTTGAAAGGAGAACTTCTTGAAAAGGAGTTGTGAAAAAAGCATTCTCATAGTCTCCAGCATGATTCCAGGTGTCAATTACAACATAAGACTGCGATGAGCCTGTTAATGATATAACTCGGTCATTCCCCCACTCTGTAGTTATGGAACCATCTTGGTTTTTTAATACATACTTGTATTGTAGTTGTGTAATTTTTCCACGCAAGGGTATATCTACTTCCAGTTGCCAGGTTTCTTGATCAAGAAAAAACATGGGAATAGCCTCTTCCTGCTTTAATTGGCCCAAAGAAGGGGTGTTTCCCATCACAAGGAGCTGCTGCCCAAATTGGGTGCGAAATCGGATATTGAATTGCAGGCGGGGCACAATCGTTTAAACAATCAAGCTAATGTGTGTACGAAACACATTACGAAAATAGTGAAAATCAACAATTCAAGTAGTGTTTTTGAGGTTTGATTTTAGTAATTCAGGTATAGACTTTAATTTTGCGGAAAATTGTACAAATGGAACAGACTAAAAAGAATAAAGGAATTTGGTGGTTGGTTTTCTTCGCATCAACAGCGGCTCTTATTTGGGCTATTGCCACGCATTGGGAATGGTTAACGCTGATTCTTCCCTTCCAAACCACCGCGTTTGTAAAGGCCATGGACATCATGTAATATGCCCATGCGCTATCTTTTTCTAGGTTTATTTCTTTTTTCCCTCCATAACGTGGTTTTTGCCTCTTACCCCGTTCCATTAATGGAACCAGTTACAAAAGAAAAAAGCAACAACAACACTTTTGGTAGCTCAAGGTATCATTTCAAAAAAATTAAAAAAGCTATTCTACAGCAAGTTGCTACAGAAGATACAGGGCTAGCCTTATTAGTAGTGTTGGCAGTATTATTACCTCCAGTAGCAGTTTTGCTTAAAGAAGGAAAAATAAATTCAAGGTTTTGGATAAGCCTTTTATTAACGCTTTTATTCTGGCTACCAGGAGTTATTTACACGATTCTAGTGATCTTTTCCCCAAATAAATAATAAAAAAAAGGGCCATCTGGCCCTTTTAATATTAATATGAGTGAGAACTTACTTTACAGAACTCACTAACCCTTTAAATGTTTCAGGATTGTTCATGGCTAAATCAGCAAGAACCTTTCGATCTAGCTCAATCCCTTTTTCCTGTAATTTCTTGATAAAAACAGAATAAGTAAGTCCTTCTTCACGAACGGCAGCATTGATACGAGCAATCCATAATGATCGGTATTCACGCTTTTTTAATTTACGCCCTACAAACATGTAGGTCATACCTTTTTCAACAACGTTTTTTGCTACAGTTAAAACATTCTTTCTTTTGCCATAAAAACCTTTGGCTTGCTTTAATATTTTTTTACGTCTGGCTTTAGAAGCGACGGCATTTTTTGAACGTGGCATATTTCAGAAATTAATTTTGAATAAAAGAGTTTACTTACTTAAGTCTAAGAAGACGTTTTACAAAATCAACATGTGATTTTGCAACGGTTCCATCTAAACGCATGTTCCGCTTTCTTTTCTTAGACTTTTTAGTTAGGATGTGACGTTTGAAACTCTTTTGGTGCGTGATTTTTCCAGTACCAGTCACTTTAAAGCGTTTTTTGGCACTAGAATTGGTTTTTACCTTTGGCATCGGTAATAGTATTAATGTTTAACCCTTGAGGCATTCCCCACAGGGGGACCTTTTTCGAACCTCTTCGGTAATGGGTCGCAAAGTTAAGCTAATATGGCTTATGAGCAACAAAAAACCAGGCTCTTTTGGATTAAGCCTGGTTTTTAAATGTAATTGAGCGTAGTAATTATTTAGGATCCAACGCTTTAGTGATTCTGTCACTAATATCTTGAAGATGAATTTTACTCATGGTATCCGTATAAATAACTGCAGCACTGTTTGCGTCAGCTTTTAAGCGTTGCAAATGAGCCTTCACCACTGTTCTAACATCAGATTTTTCAGCACTTACAAGACTTGGAGCCGCAGGACCAAATCCACCTCCAAAAGATACTGTTGCAGGCGGATTTAAAATATTAATTAAGGCGTTCACGTATGTTTTTTGGAGGTTTCTACGATACACATCAATTGGTTTTTTAGTAGCAAGTTCAGACCAAACACCTGCTTTTACGTCTCCCATATACTCCAAGATGCCATATGCCTTTTTACTTGCTGCAGCCTCAGCTTCTACCAACTTAGTAAGCGTACGGTTACTCATGATTCTATTAAGAATGTTATCCTGAACAGAACCAATAATTGCCAATCCACTCTGCCCAGTTTTATCAAAAATTTGCTGATCCAGCAACCAGGTAGGCGTACTAAACAATTGTTTTTGCAAAAATTCCAACGCTTCTTTCTGCTTTGCCTTGCTTACTAATTCATATACAGGGCCTGTTTGCTCTTGCGTTTTAGGTGTTTCCATAATACCACCAATGTATTTGGCAACATGCCCATTATAACGTGCAAACTGTGAAACAACTTCCTGGTAAATTGTTTTCATTCCTTCAAAATCTTCATTTGCTTCACGAGTCCAGCTCTGGATATTTGGAACAATTCTTTGCAGGTTTTTAATGCCATAGTAACTTCCTTTCATTGCATCATCCCCAACCTGCTCACTTTGAGAGCGAGGATCATCAGGATTTGTTTCCGTACCAAACCACAGCCTATTATCCTTTAATTTTTCGATTACCCAACTATTTAATTTTGCTTGTTCCGCATCGGGACTTTTATAAGCTGGGAATTGGCGATACCCCCACTCAATGGCCCACTTGTCATAATCCCCTATACGAGGAAATAAACCAGCTGTAGAAATATTATCCTCCGGTTGTGCCACATAATTGAAACGAGCATAATCCATGATGGAAGGCGTATGACCATTGGCTTCAACCCATGCTTTATTACGCAAATTCTCAACGGGTACGCTTGAGCTTGAACCATAGTTATGACGCAAACCTAATGTATGCCCCACTTCGTGTGATGAAACAAAACGTATCAATTCTCCCATCAAAGAATCAGGAAATTGTAGTTGACGTGCTCTGGGATCATTGGGAGCACACTGAATCATATACCAATTACGCAACAATTGCATAACGTTATGATACCAGTTGATATGACTCTCCATGATCTCACCACTACGTGGATCTGAAATGCTAGGACCACTGGCATTAGGTATATCAGATGGTTTATATACTACAGCAGAATTTCTGGCATCATCAAGGCTCCAGGTACTATCCTCAGCCTTTGAAGGCGCTCTTTTGCCAATGATCGCATTCTTGAAACCTGCTTTCTCAAAAGCAACCTGCCAATCATTTACTCCTTGTATCAAATAAGGTACCCATTTTTCTGGAGTTGCCGGATCAATGTAAAAAATGATGGGTTTGGCAGGCTCTACCAATTCGCCCTTATTATATTTTTCTAAGTCACCAGGTTTGGGTTCTAATCTCCAACGTTTAACCAGGGAAATGTTTTTTACACCTTGCGGATTTGCATCGAAGTCAGTGTATCCAATTGCAAAAAATCCTACACGAGGATCAAAATAACGTGCCTGCATAGGTGTTTTTGGAAGAATCACTATTGAACTATTTAGTTCCATAGTCATGTTTCCACCACCACCACCTTGCATCATTCCTCCCCCAGGACCAGTTGGTAAAGCAGGACCTCTTCCGTATGTTTTGATAGCTTTAATTTCGACATTGATTGGATACGCTTTTACCGCAACCACATATGATTTATCAGCTTGCAGGGCTGCAATACGTAAAGAGGATTTTAAGGACGAACTAAAATGCAATACATCATTATCGCCACTAATAAAATCAGTTATATCAATCACCGAACTAGAGGAGTCTTTACCAAATGCTTTTATATCAAAAGACTGTACAATTGGTTGCACATTTGATTTTGAGACAGTCGTAAACATAGGAGAAGAAGAATCCTTAGCATATTCCGCATAGGAAATAGTGCGAAGGAAAATTCTGTTACGAGGACCTTTTTCAAAACGAACAACATTTTGCCCAATTTGATCTCCAGCGTATCCAAAAAAACTACCTCCACTTCTCAAACCAGCTGGGGCTTGAGAAATTCTGTTTACAACAAGCATATCGCGTTGCAATAGAGAATCTGAAATCTCAAAGTAAAAACGATCCTCCACTTTATGTACCCAGAAAAGTCCTTTACTAGTTTCAGTCTTAGCTGTTATCACTTCTTTGTATGGCTTGGGCGCTGTGGAAATGGCTGGAGGCGCACCAGGTATACGTCTTGTTGTATCAGGACGTTGCGCGTTGGCAGGTGACGGAGCTGGCTGCTGTGCATGTAAGGTAACAAGAAAGAAACTACATACACAAAGCAATAGCTTTGATTTGAGATTTTGCATATGGGGGTGATTTTATTTTTTCTTTCCTTTTGGAGCAAACATGGCAAGCATTCTTCTGCCTTCCATCTTTGGCATATTTTCAAGTATACCAATTTCTGCAAGTCGTTCAGCAAACTTCAATAATAGTAATTGCCCTCTGTCTTGGAATTGGATGGAACGACCTTTAAATTGAACATATGCTTTCACCTTATTTCCTTCTTTTAAGAATTCAATGGCGTGTTTAGCTTTGAAATCAAAATCATGGTCATCGGTATTGGGAGTAAAGCGGATTTCTTTTACCTCGGAGGCCTTACTCTTGGCCTTCATTTCTTTCTCTTTCTTCTTCTTATCGTAAAGAAATTTATTGTAGTCAATGATCTTACATACAGGTGGATCTACATTGGGAGAAATTTCTACTAAATCCAATCCCTGCTCTTGTGATTGACGCAAGGCATCCTGAAGAGAATAAATTCCCACTTCAACATTGTCCCCTACCAATCTAACTTGTTGTGCTCTTATGAAATGATTAATACGATGTTCTGCTTCTTTTCTAGGAGGCATTTTACCTCTGAAACGATTTCCTCCCGGTCCTTGAAAAGGTCTTGGACCGCTTCCGGGTGGGCGATTAAATCCGCCTCCGGGTTTCTGTGGTGCTGTCATTGAAGGGTTTTAGGTGACTAAATTAAAATTTTTAACCTTTCCGAGACTGAATTTCGTCCCTTATTTGGTTTTTAAAATTATCGAGGGTTTGCATTCCTTGATCTCCCAGTCCTTGTCTTCGAACTGAAACGCTATTTTCTAACATCTCTTTTTCGCCTACAACTAGCATAAATGGAGTTCTGGAAAGTTCTGTATCTCTGATTTTTTTACCAATTTTCTCATTCCGATCGTCTACTGCTACTCGGACTCCATTTTCGATCAAAACTTGTTCTACCTGTTTGGCGTAAGGTAAAAATTTGTCGCTTATGGGAAGAACTTTTACTTGTAAAGGAGACAACCAGAGTGGAAAACGACCAGCATAATGCTCCAATAAAAAGCCAATAAATCTTTCATGTGTGCCCAAAGGAGCTCTATGTATAATCAAAGGAACCTCGGCCTCGTTGCTACTATTGGTATAGGAAAGTTTGAATTTTAAACCAGAGTTAAAATCAACTTGATTAGTTGCTAGTGTGAATTCTCGTCCGATAGTACTCCAAATTTGCACGTCTATTTTAGGACCATAAAAAGCGGCTTCATCCTGAACTTCTACAAATGGCGTACCCGTGTCAATAAGCACTTTTCTAACCATTGCCTCCGTTTCTTGCCACAGGGCGGGTTCGTCTACATACTTCTGGCCTAATTTAGAAGGATCATGCAAGCTTAAGCGCATCACATATTTCTGGATTCCAAAAATTTGAAAATATTTAAGGTACATCTCGTTAACTGCACGGAACTCCTCAAAAAATTGGTCTTTGCTGCAATATATATGCGCATCATTCATGTGCAGACAACGGACACGCATGAGGCCAAATAACTCGCCACTTTGCTCATAGCGATAACAAGTGCCATATTCCGCAATACGAAAAGGAAGGTCCTTATAGCTTTTTGGTTCAGCATCAAAAATCTTATGATGATGCGGACAATTCATGGCTTTTAGATAATACTTTTCTCCATCCATTTCCATAGGAGGAAACATACTATCAGCATAATACGGCAGATGTCCACTAGTCAGGTACATGCTCTCTTTAGCAATATGAGGCGTTACTACTCTTTTATAGCCCGCTGCTTGTTCAGTTTCTTTCGCTAATTTTTCTAGCTCCTCAATAATGATGGTACCATTAGGTAGCCAAAGAGGCAGGCCGGGACCAACATCATCATCCATCGTGTAGATGCCAAGTTCCTTTCCAAGCTTACGATGATCTCTTTTTTTTGCTTCCTCAAGCAGCGTCAAGTATTCATCTAACTCTTTTTGAGAGGGAAACGTAATCCCATAAACACGCGTGAGCATTTTGTTTTTCTCATTCCCTTTCCAATAAGCACCCGCAATACTGGTTAACTTAATGGCTTTTATAAAAGAAGTGTTGGGAATATGTGGTCCTCTGCACAAATCAGTAAAATCTCCTTGCGTGTAAAAAGTTATTTCTCCATCTTGAAGCCCTTCTAATAAATCTAATTTGTATTCATCTCCTTTCTCAGTGAAATACTGAATAGCCGCTGATTTTGATATTTTTTTTCGAACAAAGGCGCTGTTGTTCTTAGCCAATTCGTTCATCCTTTTTTCTAGGGATAATAAATCTTCCTCTGTCATTTTACGATCCCCTAAATCCATATCATAATAAAAACCATTTTCAACAGCAGGACCCACCCAGAATTTAACTCCAGGAAATACTGATTCAACAGCTTCAGCCATAAGGTGAGCTGAAGAATGCCAAAATGTGGATTTACCAGCATTGTCATTCCAGGTCAATAATTGCAAGGTTGCATCCTGTTCAATAGGAACATTGGCGTCAGTAACGGAACCATTTACTTGAGCGGCCAACACCTTTTTTGAAAGCCCTTCAGCAATACTTCGGGCAATTTCAAAAGGCGTCACACCCTGGTCATAAGAGCGTACGGCACCGTCTGGGAAGGTTATTTTTATCATTTCTTAAAATGGAAAAAAGAGTTCAAAAGTAACACATTTTAAGGGTAAAGCGTAGGGTAAAATAGGATGTTAAAATTACCCCCTAAAAACCTCCAATTCTCAAGGGATGCCCTCAATTTTTATATTTGCATGGCGTATGCTGACCAAATTCATAAACCCATTTATCTTATTTGCCATTTTGCTGTGCGGTACCAGCAGCGGTCAAGATCTAACAGGCATTTGGAAAGGATATTTTGTAACAAAGGATTTAGGCCAGTATAAGGTTGAGTTTCAGATAAAGAAAGATGGCTCTTCGGTAAGAGGGTTTTCCTATTCTTACCAGAGCACCGTTTTTTATGCTAAATCTAGCATGAATGGACGCTGGGATAACCTGAATAAATTTCTTCAAATTAGAGAATTAAAAACTATTGAAATTAAAAACACTGAAGAGTCTGTTACATGCTTGATGGATTACAATTTGTCCTATTCAAGATCAGGTCGTGAGGAATACCTGGAGGGAAGCTTTAGCAGTATTCATGAATTTAATGCAGAGGGCTTCAAAAAGGGACAGGACTGTGGAGGTGGAAAAGTTTATCTCAGACGTGTCAACTCCTCCGATTTTTACCCAGAACCTTTTTTACAGAAATCAGTTGCCAAAAAAGTAATAGTGAACGAGGCTCCCACAACGCGGAGAGCTTCAAACATACCAACTGTCTCCAAAGCAGATTCAATTAAAAGTGATGTGGGTCTTTCCGCTGCTTCTAAAAATGACGATGCAGTTTCTGAAAAGAGTGCTAAAAATGAGCTGCGAGAACCTCTTTCTATTCCCATAGTTAGCAATTATCGCTACAATGATCTGATACAAGTTATTACTGTAAAAAACCCTCAAGTCCAGATTTATTTATTTGATAATGGAGAGATTGATGGGGATACCATTACAGTCTATTTGAATAACAAACTAGCGTTGTCGAAAAAAAGATTGTCCACCACTCCCCTTACCTTAACATTAAACATGGATCAACAATATGAAGTTCAAGAATTGACAATGGTGGCAGATAATTTAGGAAAAATACCCCCCAATACAGCCTTGATGATTGTAGAAGCCGGAAGTCAACGCTTTCGAGTTCAACTCACTTCTACCGAACAAAAGAATGCAGTTGTTCGATTTAGATATGAAAAATAGGTAGCCCTTTTTAATAAACCTTACCTTCGGCTACAGATGTTAATCCGTGTTTTAATTGCATTGTTACTGTTGCCTCTCCTATCCGCCGGACAAGATCTAAATGGTAAGTGGGCTGGCAGATTAGTCATGGCGCCAAGTGGTTGTTTTCCTATTTATAACATTCAATTTGAACTTTCAGATTCAGCAGGAATTATTACTGGAACTGCTTTGCATTTTTCAGATTCTTTTAATTATGTAAAAAAAAGAATTACTGGGACATTTGCAAAAGACAGCAATAGTTTGCTGCTTGCCGAGGGCGCTATCTTAGATTTTAAAATAAAGCAAGACTGCGTACCCTGCTTAAAAAGATATTCCCTAACCTACCATAGAGGAGGAAATGCAGTTGCTGATGAACAAATTCGAGGAACCTGGATATCCCCGTCAGACAAAGCAACCGATGGTAAAACAACTTGTGATCCTGGCACCATCGTATTAAATAGACTTACCAGGCTGGAAAAAAAGAACAACCCAATTCCTACCACGCAAAATAAAACCAATGTATTGGTTCGTGAACTTAGATTAGACAGTTGTACAGCTGAGATTGAATTTTTTGATAATGGACAAATTGATGGAGATACGATATCAGTATACGTCAATAATCGTCCAATAGTTCACCGTCAAATGTTGAGAGCGCAAGCGATCCCAATGCGGTTATCGGTAGATGCAAAAAGAACAGTACAGGAAGTTGTGATGGTAGGAGAAAACCTAGGAACAATTCCTCCTAATACAGCCTTAATGATCATTAAGGCTGGTAATGAGCGGTATCAATTATACCTCACCGCAGATGAAAAACGTAACGCACTGGTGCGATTTATTTACGCACCTCCTTCTAAATTATAATTTGTAGTTCCAGGTAATGGCAGGAATAACTGGGAAAAGAGAAACTTGCTTAGCTGTTATATTCAGGTTCCCATTTTGAATACTACCCTCTTGATCGTAATAAATAAAATAAGGGTTAAGTCTGCTGTACATATTATAGAAACTGAATACCCATTGGCTTTTTAACTTACTCCCTACTTTATTAACTGGCTGGTAGGTGAAAGAAATATCCATCCGATGATAAGACCGCATCCGATATTGATTAATCCGACTAAACTCTTGTGTCAACACACCGTTCATGACATAAAATCGTTCAGGTAAGGTCATGGCATTTCCCGTGCCAAAGACAAAAACGCTTCCCAATTGCCATTTTTTTGATAATACTCGATTTAGGACAAAAGATAAATCATGTCTTCTATCGTAACGAGCCGGATAACGCATCCCCTGATTAATAGAAGGAAATCTTCTCCAGGTCCATGAAAGCGTGTATCCAAACCATCCTGTTGTTTGACCCCTGACTTTATTAATGAAGAATTCAGCACCATAACTCCAACCTCTTCCAAATACAAATTCTGTTTCAGGGTCTGATAATGAAGGCGTGTACCCTTCTTGATATTCAATTTGCCGACGCATGTTTTTATAGTATACTTCTACGGAGGTCTCAAATTGATTATCTGCAAAATTTCTGAAAAGGCCTACTGTAGCCAACCAACTTAATTGCGGTTTCACATAGAAGGTACTAGGCACCCATAAATCTGTTGGCAAGGTAGAACCGGCATTCGAAACCAGGTGTATGTATTGAATATTTCTTGAGAGCGAGCTCTTAATTGAAAAATTATCCGAAAGCAAAAAACGCGCCGATAACCTTGGCTCAAAACCTTGATAGGAAATGACAGTTTGATCTTTCCGATAGACAACGCTATCAGTACGGTTTCCAAATACATCCGTATCATATTTTGTGAAAGGGCCTAGTTGGGTAAATTGACTCCATCTAAGACCCAGGTGAATTTGCAATTTAGTAGAAGCCTGCCAATCATCTTGAAAGTAAACAGCTTTTTCCAGCGCGTATTTTTTTGGCTGTGTATTTGGATTAAACTGAACAGAATCTTGACTACCTGAAAATACATTAGGCAAAAATCGATGATGTGTAACCAAAAAACCGGTTTTGATTCGATGATTAGCGGTTGGATAATAATCAAAATCTGATTTAATACCCAAATCACGGATACCTGATCGGAGTGAAAGATTGAATCTTTCCTGGGTGGCGTTAAACTGAAAACGGTAGTCGTTTAAAACTACGGTTGTGTTTGCAAAAAGTCGAGGTCCAAATACATGATTCCACCGAATCGAACCGGTTGCATTTCCCCAAGGCACATTGGTACTAAATGACCTTTTTGCATTGGCAAAATCAAAAACATCTCTTCCAAAATAGCTACTAATGAACAGCCGATCCTTTTTTGAAAATCGGTGATTAACCTTGGCATTTAGATCATAGAAATAATATCCTGAGCCGTAGAAACTACTTTTCGTTGAAACAAATGGCTTCAATAAGGCATCAATGTAAGTACGCCTACCTGATAACATAAAAGATGAAACTCCTTTTTTAAGGGGTCCCTCAGCTGAAAAACGAGAAGCAATCAAACCAATTCCTCCCTCAAATTGATCCTTATAAAGATTCCCCTCTTTCATGGAGATATCTAACACAGCGGAAAGTCTACCCCCATATTGGGCAGGCATTCCGCCTTTGATCAAAGTAGCATTTCGAATAGCATCTCCATTAAACACAGAAAAAAAACCAAACAAATGGCCTGTGTTATAGACTACTGCATCGTCTAACAGAATAAGATTTTGATCAGGCCCACCCCCCCTTACGTAAAACCCAGTGTTTCCTTCTCCTGCATTACGAACCCCAGGCATTAACTGAAATGTTTTTAAAATATCCACCTCACCAAAAATGGCTGGTACTTTTTTGATTTGCTGTATAGACAAATCGATTCTTCCCGTTTGGCTTGAGCGAACATGCTGATCTCGTTTCTTACTGAAAATAATAACCTCCTGCATACCTGCATTACGCGGAGAAAGCAAAATATTGAAAGAAAGTTCTTTATTCAGTTGTAACTGAAAATTTGCAGCTAGATAGGAAACATGTGAAACCGCAAACTCATAGGATCCACTGGGTAGGGTTATGGAGTAAAAGCCATAAGAATTGCTTATCGTTGCTGCTTCCACCCCATTTACTTTAATACTAACACCACTTATTGATTCTCCCGTGATAGAATCCCTTACATATCCATTCAAAGTAAATCGCTGCTGTGCAAATCCAAAAAAAGGCAGCCAGAAGAAAATTAAAACAAGTAAAAAACGAAACATATTGTAATTAACAAAATTAGATTAAAATAGTTGGCTACCCACCTTATGTCCTACATTTGCGCGGATTTATGTTAGCAGGTTTACAACAAGTAACATTTGAGTTTGGCGCTCGTTTAATTGTAGCTGATGCTACCTGGCATATTCAACCAGGCGAGAGAATTGGCTTGATTGGTTATAACGGAACCGGAAAGTCCACACTGCTTAAACTTTTAGTAGGTGACTACCAACCCACTGCAGGTAGTATTGAGCGGAGCCGGGCCACCAGCATTGGGTATTTGCATCAAGACTTATTGAGTTTTAATTCGCAGGATAGTATAGTAAAAGTTGCCTTACAAGCGTTTGAGAATATTCTAAAACTTGAACAAGAAATAGAGTTAATAGGGAAAGAACTAGAACAAACTGGAGATGAAAAATTACTAGAAGCTTACACGGATAAATTACATCAGCTGGAAACAGCAGATGGATACACTATTCATCATAGAACAGCAGAAGTTTTACAAGGTTTAGGATTTTCGCCAACAGATCTAGAAAGACCTTACCAAGAATTTAGTGGGGGTTGGAGAATGAGGGTTTTACTTGCAAAAATGATTTTGGCAAAACCCGACCTCCTCTTGTTAGACGAACCTACTAACCACCTTGACTTACCCTCCATTGAATGGCTTGAAAAATATTTATCACATTATGCTGGCGCAGTTGTAATTGTCAGCCATGACAAGTATTTCCTTAACCGAATGGTAACAAAAATTGTGGAGCTTTATCAAGAGGAATTACACTTTTATACTGGGAACTATGATTTTTACCAAAAGGAAAAATCAGTTCGAATGGAGCTGCAGCAAAAAGCCTACGAAAACCAGCAAGATTATATTCGGCAGCAAGAAAGATTAGTAGAACGATTTCGCGCCAAGGCAAGCAAAGCCGCAATGGCACAAAGCTTATTGAAGAAATTGGACAAGCTGGAACGGGTAGACCCTGCACAATTAGTTCGTCCTAACTTAAAAATAAACTTTAGCGTAGATAGAACGCCTGGAAAGATCATTGCTACCTTAAAAAATGTAAAAAAGTCTTTTGGCCAATTGGAAGTGATGCAAGAAGCCACCGCTGAAATTAATCGCGGTGACAAAATTGCACTTATTGGGGCCAATGGAAAAGGGAAATCTACCCTGCTTCGAATCCTAGCTGGAACGGAGCCCATTGATTTGGGTGAAAAAACAGATGGGCACAATGTAGTGCAGAGTTTTTATGCACAGCACCAGCTTGAATCGCTTACATTGTCGCACACGTTATTAGAAGAAATGGCTAGCAGCGGTTCTCAGCTATCTGACCTTGAGATTCGGTCTTTGTTGGGATGCTTTTTGTTTAGTGGAGATGACGTTGACAAAAAGATAAAAGTGCTAAGTGGGGGTGAAAAAGCTCGTGTAGCATTAGCAAAAGTCATCACAAGCCGTGCCAATTTTTTATTACTTGATGAACCTACTAACCATTTGGATCTTCATAGCTGTGAATTATTGATTGAGGCACTTCAAAAATATGAGGGCACCCTTATTTTAGTTAGCCATGACCGCTATTTTATCTCAAAGACTGCCAATAAAATTTGGGAAATAGAAGACGGTATTTTAAAGGAATTTAAAGGCGGATATGAAGAATGGGTCAGTTGGAAAGAAAGAATGGAGAAGCAGCGTAATAACAACACATCTAAAGCGGCTCCTATATTAAAAACTAATACAACCACTACGCCACCAGCTAATACATCGCAGCCAATTTCTAAAGAAAAAAAGAAAGAATATCAAAAAGCACAAAAACAGTTTCAGCAAGCTGAACAAGATTTAGCAGCTGCTACCTTACTACAAAAAGAGTTGGAAAAAAAGCTGGCAGATCCTCGCCTCTATTCAAATAGAGAGGATTTTTTAAAACTTGAGATCGCTTACCAAGAATGCATACAATCCATTAAGCTTCACACTGAAAATTATGAGCAACTGTTTGAAGCCATAATGAAACTTGAAGAATAGTATTATTACTTTATCTTACTATTTACAATAGACAAAATCTCCTGCTCTGCTTGTAAAGCGGCTTGCTCAATTGCCGATCCTTTAGCTAACATATTTTTTACATAGCTCGCGTCTTCACAACCAGCACAATTTATTTTAACATTCAAAAAAGCACCTGAAATGGCACTTCTTGCACAGAGTGCTCCTACGCCTGCATCAGAAACTGAATTAGGATTACCAGTTTCAGCCATAGACTTAATCAATGTCATACTCTCAAAACTAACAACCATTACTTCCATGGGTACTTCTATAGCCTTTTTTGTAGCATCCTGAATGGCCTTACCTCGGATGGCTGCTTCTTCGGGAGTTGATTTTGGAAGAGAAAAGGCGTTCATTATTTCATTAAAAGATTCGGTATCGGCATCAACCAACTTCAATAATTTCTCTTTGAGATATTGTCCTATTTCCGCTTGATCACTAAATTCCTTCCATCTATGATCCCAACCCTTTTTGTGGGAAGAAAGATTAGCAACCATGGTGGCTAGTGAAACACCCAAAACACCTAAATAGGCTGCCACAGATCCTCCACCTGGAGCAGGGGATTCACTTGCTGTTATATCAGCAAAACCGCGCAACGTATTGTTAATAAGCTTTTTACTATTGTTTTCTTCAAGCATATATTCAATTATTCTCTCATTTGGATTAAAGAGGGAAAGTTCATTCAACCCCATAGATCTTACTGCAATATCAATCAATTCTTTTTCAGAAACGCCAGTTGAGCGATTCTGTTTCAACAGAAAATACTTTCCGGCATCTAGAATGGACTTTAAAGGCACTAAACCCACCAGTTCGCTTCCCGTTACACGTAGCCCACGCTCAGCAGCTTTTTTGCAGGCTTCATCAAATGCAATATGAAGAGGAGTTATATTAATATTGGTAAGATTCATTGAAATCTGAGCAATCCCATATTCTTCAATAAACCATCCAATTGCTTTAACTGCTTTCAATGTACCAGGAACACTAACAGGATTTCCTGCAGCGTCTGTCACTTTTTTCCCATTTTCAACTTTCACTCGCCCAGCCTCCCTGATATCAAAAGCTACAGCGTTGGCGCGACGTGTAGAGGTTGTATTGAGGTTGACATTATAGGCAATCAGAAAATCTCTTGTACCTATGACTGTAGCTCCACGCTTAGCATCAAACTCCACGGGTCCAAAGTCAGGCTTCCAACGCGGGTCCGTAATTTTTTTAAAAAATCCCTCATATTCACCTGCTCGTATTACCGATAAATTGCTTCGGTTCTTGTCTGGCTGTGCTGCCTCATAGCAATAAACAGGGATAGACAACTCTTCTCCTACTCTTTTAGCCAATTGTTTTGCAAAAACTGCTGTTTCCTCCAGCGTAATTCCAGCAATAGGGATGAGAGGACAAACATCGGTAGCTCCCATCCTGGGGTGCTCACCTTTATGTTGGCGCATATCAATTAATTCTCCTGCTTTAGCTATGGCATTGAAAGCCGCTTCAACAACTGCTGCTGGTGGGCCTACGAAAGTAACTACAGTCCGATTGGTGGCTTTCCCTGGATCTACATTTAATAAACGTACGCCCTCTACTAACTGTATGACATCGGTGATTTGATTAATCACGGCCATATCCCTGCCTTCACTAAAGTTAGGTACGCACTCGATTAGTTGAAGATTGTTGTGCATGATATCAAAATGAAGAGTGATGAATTTCCTTTCCTTGCAATACAACTTTAGTGATCAAGTTTGATCCAAAGGCGTAAGGATAATATGCAAGTGAGGGTATTGGTTTAGTAATAAAAAAATTTGCAATTTTTCCAACTTGAATACTTCCACATTGATTTTCTAATTCCATTGCACAGGCTCCATTAATAGTAGCAGCGTTAAAAGCTTCCTCTGGTAACATACGCATGCGTATACATGCTTGGGCCACTACACCATTCATGTTGCCAGAGGGTGCGGAACCAGGGTTAAAATCAGATGCCAGCGCAATGATGGAGCCATTATCGATTAGCTTTCTAGCTGGAGCATCTTGCATTCGCAAGAAATAAGAGGCGTTTGGTAACAAGGTACCAATAGTAGATGAACTACTTAATGCTTTCATAGCTGCCTCATCCATAGACTCCAGATGATCTACACTAATGGCTCCAAGAGTAACACCCACTTGGACTCCACCGGAAATTGCAAGTTGATTAGCGTGAATACGAGGTCGTAAACCTGCTTTTATGCCAGCCTCACATATTAGCGCTGTTTGGGCAGGCGAAAAAAAACCTTCCTCACAAAAAACATCTATATATTCTGCTAAATCTTCTTTTACTATAGCAGGAATCATTTCTGTCAAAAGGAGTTTGATATATCCATCAGGATTGTTTTTGTAAATAGTGGGAAAGGCATGTGCCCCTAAAAAAGTAGCCCTTATAAGCACGGGCGTATTTTCTTTTAATCTCTTGATAACTCGCAACATTTTCAATTCTGCCTCCAAGGTCAATCCATAACCACTTTTAATTTCAATGGCACCGGTTCCTGCTTGCACTACCTCTCTAACTCTTTCAAGTGCTAATTCATATAATTCTTGCGAATCTGTTTGTTGTAATTTTATGGCTGAGTTTAGTATTCCTCCCCCTTTTGCTGCAATTTCCGCATAGCTTAATCCTTTTATTTTATCTACGAACTCATTTTCACGGCTGCCAGCAAATACTATATGGGTATGACTATCACACCAAGAAGGCAATAACGCCCCCTTATTAACATCTACACGGTGAGTAATTGAATAATTGGCTGGTGAAAAATCTTGCATGCTACCATAGGCCATAATCTTATTGCCTTCAGTAATCAGATAAGCATCATTGATTGAAGGGTAAACAGCAAGTTCTGCGCCTCTTAAAGGAGTATTCAATGGATGTAATCCTCCTAAAAAACCTATGTTATAATACAGACAAGTCATGGTATCTAAATAAACCGCTCTACTACCATTGCACTAGCTCCACCTCCACCATTGCAGATACCCGCTGCACCATAGCGTGCATTTTTTTGTTTTAGTATATGCACGAGGGTTGTAATAATTCTTGCGCCAGAGCAACCCAATGGATGACCTAATGAAACAGCTCCTCCATTTACATTTAGAAATGCGGGGTTGATGCCAAGCCGTTTCGCATTTTCAATACCCACAACAGAAAAAGCCTCATTTAGCTCCCAATAATTTATATCCTCTTTTTTCAATCCTGCTTTATTGATTGCTGCAGGTAGCGCTACAGATGGGCTGGTTGTGAACCAAAGTGGGGCTTGTTCTGCATCAGCATAGCTTCGAATGTAAGCAAGTGGTTCTAAACCCAATGAAAGTGCTTTATCCTTTGTCATCAATAATACGGCAGCTGCTCCATCATTCATTGTGGAGGCATTAGCGGCAGTAATAGTTCCATCTTTTATAAATGCAGGAGATAAAGTGGGTATTTTTTCAAATTTCACTGAAAAGGGTTCTTCATCCTTTGCTATCAATAATGGGTCTCCCTTTCGTTGGGGAATGGCTACCGGAACAACTTCCTCGTTAAAAAGCCCATTATCCCAAGCCTGTTGAGATCGTTTGTAGCTTTCAATTGCAAATTCATCTTGCATATTTCTAGAAATACCACATTCACTAGCACAATGTTCAGCAGCAATACCCATCGCTTTACCATCATATACATCGGTAAGACCATCTTTAGCAAGTCCGTCTATCAATGAAGTATTACCATATTTATTTCCCCATCGCATGGAGTCGATATAAAAAGGAACACTGCTCATACTTTCCATACCACCTGCCACAACTACTTCAGCATCTCCTAGTAAAATATGCTGTACTCCCATTGAAATTGCCTTCATCCCACTGGCACAAACCTTGTTCACCGTTGTACAGTTCACCTCATCAGAAAGACCAGCAAATTTTGCAGCCTGTCTGGCAGGAGCTTGTCCAAGGTTAGCCTGCAAAACACAACCCATAAATACATCAGTGATCAGCGATGCATCCAGTTTTGTTTTAGTTAGTAATCCTTTAATGGCAACAGCTCCTAAATGTGGAGCTGATATAGTTTTTAGCGCGCCTCCAAAACTACCCATTGGCGTTCGCACAGCAGCAACTATTACAACTTCTTTCATGGCAAGAGTTTATGTGTAAAGATACTATTGTTTTTACCAGGCAATACCATAGTCCTCCCCATGATTACTGCTTCCACCCCAAAGCGTTCGATATCGTTTATCAAAGAGTATTGCGTTTATAGGTCCACTGGTTCGTTCTTCAGTTTTTATCTTATATCCTTTTTGTTTTAAAGCATCAATCGTGGAAGCTGGTGTGTTTCTGTTAAGTACAAGTTGACCGGGTCTCGGTTTTCTATCCTGCAACGTAGATCCTCCCAAGGATAACCAAAGTTGGTTGGTATTAAAATTAGCCGCCTCAGCAGCTTGTTGAACCGTCATTCCAAACTCAACAATATTTAGAAAAAATTGAACAAGGTTTTGGTCTTGTGTATCACCTCCCTGCACACCAAATGCCATAAAGGGTTCTCCCTCTTTTAGTGCCATCGTTGGTGTCAATGTTACTCTTGGTCTTTTACCAGGTTCTACAATATTAAAAGGATTGATAGTGCTATCTAAAACAAAACTTTGCATGCGTTGACTAAGTCCTATCCCCGTATTTCCTGCAATTACCGCAGGTATCCATCCACCACTAGGTGTTATTGAAATAAACCATCCCTCTTTATCCGCAGCCTCCACGGTAGTAGTACCACGCCAAAGTCGATCTTGATAAGCCTGATCATGTACAAGGGTTGAAGCATCCAGCGAAGCAATACCTTGATCATGGGAAGGTATCACTTGGCGAAAGCTACCGGAATCTTGTATCAATCTAAGTTTTTCAATAAACTGTTTGTAAGGATTTGTTTCACCTTGAAATGGATAAGGATCGCCAGGGCCAATAGAGGCAGCATTTTTAAGTGTATCAAGTTGGGCTATTCTTTCTCTAGCATATTCTCGACTTAATAGACCTGCAATCGGTTCTTTAGGAAGTTTATAGGGATCACCATAGTAAAAATCTCTATCAGCAAAAGCCATACTCAACACTTGATAAAGTGTGTGGATGTATTTAGGACTATTATAACCTAGTTTTTTTACATCAAGTTGTTCAAGCATCAATAACGCTTGTAAAAAAGAAGGGCCTTGTGTCCATTGCGATAATTTATAAACTTCAACACCTTTATAATTTATTTTCAAGGGCTCCTCCTCAATGGGTTTCCAAGCAGCAAGGTCTTCTAGGGTTATCAATCCACCTTGTTCTTGCACACCTTTTACAAAAGCGGCAGCAATATCACCTTTGTAAAAACGATCGTAAGCAGCCATAATTGCGTCTTTTCTGCTTTTGCCGGCGCGTAGTGCTACTGTTTCAGCCTCCACCATTTTAGATAGCGTATTCAACAGGTCTTCTTGCTTAAAAATCTCTCCTGGATATGGGGCCTCTCTTTTTTCTCCTAGATGGGGCAATAATACTTGTCTGCTATATTTCCATTGCTTTATACGCTCCTTAGCCCGCTCAATACTATTAGCCGTTTGTGCTTCGATTGGATAACCAGCTGCTAAATCCATTGCAGGTGCTAAAACTTCTTTTAAACTTTTGGTTCCAAAATTTGCCAGTAGATAACATATACCACCAGGGGTTCCAGGCGTTGTGGCAGCTAATGGCCCATACTCAGGTGGAAAAGCATAGCCCTTTTCTTTAAAAAAAGTAGCCGTTGCACCAGTAGGAGCCACTCCCATCGCATTTATTGCAATTACTTTTTTTAATCTAGGGTGATAAAGTAATGCCTGTGTTTCCCCACCCCAACTTAGTACATCCCACATGGTGCATGTTGCGGCCAGCATGGCACAAGCCGCGTCTACAGCATTCCCACCGGATTGGAATAGCATAGAGCCCGCTGTTGCAGCCAATGGCTTCCCAGTAATTGCCATCCAATTTTTTCCATGTAATGGTGGTTTTTGCGTTGGGGCATTTTGTGCTTCCAAAAAATTAAAAAAAATGAAGGGGAGAAAAAGAAATGTAAGTAGAAAGCGCCTCATATATGTTTGTTTATTCCAGATTGATTAAAATCATTGCCAAAAGATAATGCAAACCAAATCTTTACAAAAAGATGACAAGAACCAGCATTGCAATATCCTAATTTTACCACTCCTACAACACACATTATGAAATTATTTGTCGCTGGCCTCCCAGCTGATATGGATGAAGCTGAATTGGAAGAGTTTTTTGAAAAATATGGCCCTGTAAAAACAGTAAGCATCGCCCGCGACCGTGCCACAAAACGCACAAAGGGATTTGGGTTTGTAGAAATGGAAAATTCACTTCATGCAAAAACAGCCATTCAAACACTAAATGGGCTTGGAATCGGAACAAAAAAATTATTGGTTAAAGAGGCACAATAGCTACTTCTCTTTAACCAGAATAAGCGACTGATGAGGAGGCAACTTTACTATTTCACCTTCGCCGATAGGCTTTAATCCATCAAAGAACTGGTAATTAGCTAGTAGCGTTTTCCATCCTTTTTCATTACTAAGTTGTGAAGGAGATAATTCAATTTCATGAGCTGTGGGATTGAACCAGATTTGCCACTGCTGATACGAATCACTTGTAAAACGAGCATCTATATAGTAGCCAAGCAATCCCATTTTATTATCGATATAAAATTTCACCCTATCCTTCCAATTAGTTAGTTGGAAAGCAGGATGACTTTTTTTCAATGCAATTAACCGTTTTACATATGCAAAGACATCTTGGTGATAATACTTCAAATCCCAGTTTATTGCATTGATACTATCTGGGGATTCAAAAGAGTTCTCAACTCCATTCTTTGATCGTAAAAACTCCGTTCCGGCCTGAATAAAAGAAGGGCTTTGCGATAATAAAACAGCTGTTAGAGCTTGTTTATGCATATCAGTGCGCGTTTTTTCTGAAAGACTAGCATGCGTTAAGGATAGGCGGTCCCAAAGTGTATGATTATCGTGACAATCCGCGTAGGCAATTAACTGTGCAGGGGTAATTGCTATGGGTTGTTTACTATAGTTTACTTGCTGATAGTCGATTGCCGGGTGGTTTATTCCTCCCACCAACCCATATAGAATGGAATGTAGCTGGGTTACATCACCTCCTAACCATCCTTTTTCAGCCACATTGAAAACACTTCCTTTTAAACCATCTCTGAACTCATCACCAAAAACGGCGATTCCAGCTAAATTGGCAACGTTCTTCTTAAGTGCCCGCGCACTATCAGGCAAAGGGGAGGTACCCGCTGTCCATCCTTCGCCATATAATAAAATACCTGGGTTAACTTTTCTAAGAGAATCTGCCAAATAATTCATAGTGGCTATATCATGTATCCCCATTAGGTCAAAACGAAAACCATCAATATGATATTCACGTACCCAATGTAATAGAGATTGTAACATGAATTGTCGAAACATCGGTTGCTCACTAGCCGTCTCGTTTCCGCAAGCGGAAGCATTAGAAAACTCACCATTGTTTTTTTTCCGGTAATAATATCCAGGTACAATTTGCTCAAATGAAGAGGTCTCTGTTAGCGCCGTATGATTATATACTACATCCATGACAACACGCATACCGGATTGATGTAAAGACTGTACCAATTTTCTAAATTCTCGAATCCGTGTACCCGGATTTTTATTCTCACTGGCAAATGATCCTTCTGGTGTATTATAATGCAAAGGATCGTACCCCCAATTATAGGGTGGAACGGAATCGATTTCATTACTAGAATTAAAGTCAAAAACAGGTAATAAATGCACATGCGTGACACCTAGTTCAATCAAATGATCTAAGCCGGTAGATTGCCCAAATGAATTTACCCTACCCTTTTCTGTAAGACCAAGGTATTTTCTTTTATTGAGCACACCTGAACTATTGTGAGCTGAGGCGTCTCTAACCTGCAGCTCATAGATGACTATTGCAGAACTACGCAAAGGAGGCATTACGCTGTCTTGATCCCAACCAGCAGGCTTTTCGCTATTTAGGTTAACGATGGCAGCATGTGTTCCATTAGGAGAAACTGCAATTGCATAAGGATCACTAACAGGTTTACTCCATTTTGAAACAGACCCAATCTTATTTTTTATAACAAATTTGTAATAACTATTTTCTACGGCTTGATTTAACGCAATAGCCCAACTTCCAGCAATCCCCTTCTTCATTGCCAACACATTCACTGGGTTTTCTAAATCAGTGTTGAATAATTGAACAAGGACGCTATCAGCAAAAGGAGCCCATACTCTCAAAACGGGAATACTATTATGCCAGCTTAGTCCCAAATTAGACGCTGTATACACAGGTAAAGCAGCTGGCTTTTGTGCATTTGCAGCAAAAGGTAAAGCACAACAGCAAAAGAGTAAAATCTTTATAAATTTTGGCATCATCAAATATACATTTGAAGTATCTTGAAGCCATCAATTAAAAATGCATGGCAGAGCTACAAATTAAAAAAAGTCCCACTATTTATGATGCAGTAATAGTAGGATCTGGTGCAGGCGGTGGAATGTCTGCCTATGTACTTGCAAAAGCTGGTCTTAAAGTTTGTTTACTCGAGGCAGGACACCATTATGATCCACAGAAAAATATAACACAATTAAAGAATCCCTGGGACTCCCCGAGAAGAGGAGCAAGCACTAACTACAGGCCTTTTGGTGATTTTGACGCCTGCTATGCAGGCTGGACAGTAGAAGGTGAACCTTTTAGCAAAGAAGAGGGTACTGATTTCATGTGGTGGCGTGCCAGAATGCTTGGCGGGCGAACCAATCACTGGGGGCGCATTTCGCTTCGGTTTGGCCCAAAAGATTTCAAAAGAAGAAGCATCGATGGTTTAGGGGATGATTGGCCTATTGGATATGAAGATATTAAACCATACTATGATAAAATAGATCAACTAATTGGAGTATTTGGAACTAATGAGGGTTTAGAAAATGATCCGGATGGGTATTTTTTACCTCCCCCTAAGCCGCGTTTACATGAATTGATGATTCGAAAAGGTGCAGAAAATAGTAGAGTTCGCGTAATACCATCAAGACTTTCCATACTAACCAAAGCCATTAAAAATGATGCGGGAAGAGGTGTATGTTTTTATTGTGGACAATGTAACCGTAATTGCAGCTATGCCAAAGCAGACTTTTCTTCAACAAATGTTTTAATATATCCTGCGCTGGCAACTGGTAATGTAGACCTGGTCACGAATGCAATGGTTCGGGAAGTTTTGACTAATAAAGAAGGGCTGGCAACTGGCGTTTCCTATGTAAATAAAATTGACTTGTCAGAACATCAAGTACGTGGACGTGTTGTGATTTTAGGCGCCAGTGCTTGCGAAAGTGCAAGATTACTTTTAAATTCAGTTTCAGACAGACATCCTAATGGACTTGCCAACAGTAGTAATGTGGTTGGCAAATATTTACATGATTCAACAGGCGCTGCTATGGGTGGAATTTTGCCATCCTTATTTGGAAGGAAGCGCTATAATGAAGACGGCGTAGGTGGATCGCATATTTACTCACCCTGGTGGCTAGATAATAAAAAATTAGACTTTCCAAGGGGTTATCATATAGAATATTGGGGGGGAATGAGCCAACCTAGTTATGGTTTTAACTGGGGTATAGAAAGTTTAAATGGAAAATACCTGGTTAAAGGTGTAAAAAAAGAAGCGGGTGGATATGGGGCGTCTCTAAAAGAAGATTATCGTTATTTCTATGGTTGTGGTGTAGGAATGGCTGGTCGCGGTGAAGCTATTCCTTTAGCAACTAATTATTGCGCAATTGATCCACAGAAAGTTGACCGATATGGTATACCCGTTTTAAAATTTCATGTGAAATGGAGTGAGCACGAAATCAATCAGGCCCGACACATGAAAGAAACCTTCAAAGAAATTATGCATAACATGGGTGCAGTTGTTACGTGGGGGGCTGATGATGGGCCCCACAACAATTGGGGATTGAGTAAACCTGGTGAAATTATTCATGAAGCTGGTACAGTACGTATGGGGAATGATCCTAAACATGCCGTATTAAATAAATGGAGCCAAGCACACGATTGCAAAAACTTATTTTGTGTAGATGGCGGACAATTTGTGTCACAAGCAGACAAGAATATTACCTGGACAATACTTGCATTATCAATGCGCTCTGCTGAGTATATTATTGACCAACTTAAAAAAAATAAATTATAATGGATCGTAGAAAATCATTAAAACTAATTGCTACCGGAGCTATCGCCTCTCCCCTTGCATTAGAAAGTTGTAAAAACCCAACAAGCCCAAACGATAAGCAACAGGCTGCTGCTTTTAATTTAGACAGGAGTCCGGATGAATTAGTATTGGAAAAAAATATCTTAGCTCTTGGAAACTTTTTTACATCGCATGAAATGGCTACACTGACAGTGCTTGTTGATATAATTATTCCGGCTGACGCAACCAGCGAAAGCGCTAGCAAAGCCGGCGTACCCGCCTTTCTAGATTTCATAGTTAGAGACATGCCAAGTCATCAAATTCCAATACGAGGGGGATTACGTTGGTTGGATATGCATTGCATGAAAGCATATAACCAACCTTTTGTTAATTGCAAGGCTGCAGAACAATTAGCTGTAGTGGATCAAATAGCATACCCCAAAAAAGCGGCAAAAGCGGTTCAGCAAGGGGTAAGTTTTTTCACCTTGCTTCGAAATCTGACGGCCACAGGATTTTATACTTCTGCTATTGGCATAAAAGACCTTGGATATCTTGGTAACCAACCAAACCAATGGAATGGTGTTCCGCAAGAAGTGTTACAAACACATGGTCTATCCTACTCAGATAAAGACAACAATGATTGTATCACCTACGACAATCCCGCATAGTCCTGCGATATAATTTATTTAACTTGCCTTCATGATTTCACCCGCTAGCGTACAACAGATAATGGCACGTGCAGACATCACTGATGTGGTGGGTAGTTTTGTCAAATTAAAAAAACGCGGAACAAATTTATTAGGCCTCTGCCCATTTCACAATGAAAAAACTCCCTCTTTTACCGTTTCACCCGCCAAAGAAATTTACAAATGCTTTGGCTGTGGGAAAAGCGGAAATGTAGTGAGTTTTGTGATGGAGCATGAGAAATATAGTTACCCTGAAACATTAAAATGGCTTGCACAACGCTACCAGATTGAAATAGAAGAAACGCAGTTAAATGAAGAACAACAACAAGCGTTGCAAGCGGCTGACAGTTTGTTTGCCCTAAATCAATTTGCACAACAGTTTTTTTCGCAGCAACTTTTAGAGACAGAGGAAGGAAAGGCTATTGGCTTGAGCTATTTTGAGGAGCGAGGTTTCAGTAAAGACACCATCCACAAGTTTCAATTGGGATACAACCCTGAGTCAAAGGATACTTTTACAAAAGCTGCCTTACAGCAACAGTTCAACCCTACGTTACTTCAAAAAGCAGGCTTGGTTGCAAATCGGTATGATCAATTACAAGATAATTACCGCGGCAGAGTCATTTTTCCAATACATAATCATAGCGGAAAAGTAGTAGGATTTGGCGCACGCATTCTGAAATCATCCGAGAAAGCTCCAAAATATATAAACTCGCCTGAAAATGAAATCTATGTAAAGAGTAAGATTTTATATGGTTCATATTACGCCAAACAGACCATTGATAAATTAAATGAGTGCTTATTGGTTGAGGGATACACGGATGTGCTTTCCTTGCATCAGGCTGGTATTGAAAATGTAGTTGCCTCCGGTGGAACTGCCCTCACTATTGACCAAATACGATCCATAAAAAAATACACGAAAAATCTCACCATTGTATACGATGGAGACCAGGCTGGTATAAAAGCGGCCCTACGAGGTTTAGACCTTGCATTAGAAGAAGGAATGACCGTGAAGTTGGTATTGATTCCGGATGGGGATGATCCTGATAGCTATGTAAACAAAGTTGGCGCAACTGCTTTTCGTGATTTTGTAAATAAAAATAAAAAGGATGTAATCCTTTTTCAGTTAGATGTGGCACTGCGAGAAGCGGGTTCAGACACGGGTCAAAAAGCAGCGGTAGTTAATAGAATTGCTGAGTCAATCTCTAAAATAAATAAAGCGGAAGACTTTACTAAGCAACAAGATTATATAAAGGAGTGTGCGGCACTTCTCAAAATTGAAGAAGCAGGTTTACATCACTTGGTAAACAAGTTTATCAGAGATCGTATTGCACAACAAGAAAAAAAATTAACATTTGAGGAGGCTAAACAGTTTGAAGAAAATGCTAAACAGTCCGCTGCGGCTGGATATGATGACGCAACTTTCTCACTGTTATTCAAAGACGATTTACAAGAAAAAGAAGTAGCTAGAATACTATTGGAATTTGGGTTTCTACCTTGGCTAAACGGCCAGTCTGTTGCTGACTATGTTTTTGAGGAAATTGATGAAAACTTATTGGAAAATGAAGAGGTTAAAAAAATATTTCACACGTATCGTACAGCAGTACAACATGGAAACCCTCCACAAGGACCTCAGCTATTTGTTCATCACCCAGATCAGCAAGTAAGTGCTTTTGCTGTGTCATTATTACATTTCCCACACGAAGAAAGCGGTCGCTGGAGGCAGGATTTTAGTCAGACACAGGGCTATCAATCTAGCCTGTTTGAAAAAGAATACGAAGAATTTATTGCTACGCTAGCACCTGAAAAGAAAGAGAGTTTGCTAAATTATTTACAATCAGAGGAAGATAAATCCCCGAATGCTATTCGATCAGCTATTCACTATTTAAAGCTCCGAAAAATTAAGCGAATGTTGCTTGAAAATCAACGAGACCTAGAAAACGAAAAGAACCAGCAGGAGATTACCATCATGCTGCAAACACATGAACACCTAAAAAAAGTTGAAAAAAGCCTAGCTGCCAGCGTAGGCTCTGTAATTATCCGTTAGCCACTACAGCCCCTACTTCACAGCGAGTAAAGCGGAGAGCGCTCCACACATGATCCAGCTCAATCCTATCAATACTCTCGTAACCGCCACCAGTCAGCTGATTCCAACTAGATTCACGATTTAAGTCTGTAACTATCTTAGAAGTTGCTTTAGGATAAGCTACCCAAAATTTAGAATTTTTCTTTAGGGAAGGCATCACATCTCTCAGAATACCATTTAGTTGCACTTCATTAACTGCAAAAATTAAAGCAAAATCAATTTTACGGCTTTTTAGCAAGGGCGTGACATTCTTTGCAAAAGAAAGCTTGCTAAATTGTTTTTCGATAGAAGAGGGTAAGCCCTGAATAAGTAAGTTTTTCTCGTCGTTCAGCTGCAATTTTTCAAAAAGGGACTGGGACATAGGTAAACTTTAAGAGGGATGTAAAGTTACCAAAAAATGATGGATTTTAGCGATCAAATGGACAATTCTAGGGATGAATATCCAGTATTATTTCTTATAACAATGATAATCAGTGTTTTAATGGAATCATCCGCGCTGTTTCTTCCTTTCTAAACGTTCTTGTTTTTTTCGACCCCTGCCCTTTAAAATGGAGGCTTTTGTTTCTTCCCCTCTAATCAGCCTCCCTATATTTTTTTGATGGGTTAGCACAACCATCAAAGCAACTGCTATAGCAAAAACTCTGTACAAAGGGTTCTCCACATTGAATACAACAAGAATAAAAATTGGGAAAGCGATACTTGCTAAAATTGAGCTCAATGATACAAATCGGGTAAGGTAAAGCACCAGTAAAAATATGCCTGCACAACTTACAGCAGTAATTGGCGAGATGCCTAATACCATGCCAAAGACTGTAGCCACTCCTTTCCCACCCTTGAATTCAGCCCATAGGGGAAATATATGCCCAAGTACAGCCGCCATCCCCAAACCGGTCTGCAGGTTTTGAAATTGAATCTCTATATCCAGGTATTCAGGAAGTAACCATGCTAACTGTACAGCTAGTACTCCCTTCAACATATCTATTAACATAACAAAAGTGCCCCATCTAGAACCTAATACGCGATATACATTAGTGGCACCCGCATTGCCACTTCCATAGTCACGAATATCAATGTTAAAAAAACGTTTACTCACCCACACAGAGGTAGGAACACTCCCTATCAGATAGGCCAATAATATGAGTAGCAGCTCATTCATGCTTTAAGAGGTGCCCAAAAATATAATAATTAGGTAACACACTGAAAAAAAGCCGAAACTACACCCCTGCTTTATTAAACAAAATTGACAGCCATTCATCTTTATGTAAAATGGTGACCATCGATAGGTTGGCATCTTTGGCAGCTTGAATTAATAAGTCCTGGTCCTCTTTTAAAAAACCACTAATTAAAACACTGCCAGCAACGCTTAAATTTTTGGATAGTGTGGGTATAAATTTTAGCAACACGGAGCGATTAATATTTGCAAATATCAAGTCAAATTGTACATTGTCAGGCGGATATGCTGCTGTTTCTAGTTGTACACCTGCAGTATGATTTAGTAATAAATTTTCTTTGGCATTTTCAATACTCCATCTATCATTATCAATTGCCAACGTATAAGAGGCACCCATTTTATCAGCCAATATGGCTAATATACCGGTGCCAGTACCAAAATCTAATACCCTTTTATTTCTAAGCTCAAGCTTTTGCATTTGTTGGATCATCAAAAATGTAGTAGCGTGATGACCTGTGCCAAAACTCATTTTTGGGTTAATAATAATTTCATGTGTTACTTCTTTCACCGGAGCATGAAATGTTGCTCTGATCACAGCAAAATTTTCAACATAAACTGGATGGAATGAAGATTCCCACCTTTCATTCCAATTGGTTGGTTCAATGTGTTTGATTGAAAAAGAACAACCTTGACTGCTACATAGCTCGGCTACCACAACGGGTTGAAAATTGGCAGCTGGTATATAAGCCTTTAAGCAATTTATCTCCTCCAAGAATCCAGTATACCCATTCTTATCCAATGTAGCAATAAAAAAAGAGGATTGCTCTTGACCGCTACTCTCAATTAACACTTCGATGTATGTTTCCATAAAAAAATGACCCTTGCGGGTCATTTAAATTATTCATTTGTTTCACCAGAATCAGAAGCTGTTCGCTCAGGTTTTGGAAGTAACGCTTTTCTTGATAATTTAAATTTACCTGATTTTGGATCTGTTCCAATTAGTTTAACCTTCATAAGATCGCCCTCTTTTACGAGACCGTCCAGTGTTTCCAGTCTTTTCCAACTTACTTCACTAATGTGAACCAATCCTTGTTTTCCGGGTAAAAACTCAACAAATGCACCAAATGGCATAATTGATTTAACCACTGCATCATAGGTATCACCAATTTGAGGGACAGCCACAATACCTTTAATCCAGGCTACGGCTTTATCTACACTTTCTTTGTTGGTGCTGAATATACTTACCTCACCACGATTATTAACCTCTTCAAGATTAATAGTAGTTCCGGTTTCTCGTTGAATTTCCTGTATTACTTTACCACCGGGCCCGATTACAGCACCAATAAATTCTTTATCGATAAATAATTTGACCATTCTTGGCGCATGCGGCTTCACATCCTCTCTAGCGGCAGGTATACAAGCATACATCGCATCCAGGATATGTAAACGTCCACGGCGAGCTTGATCAAGGGCCTGACGCATCACCTTCATTTTTAATCCATCAACCTTGATATCCATCTGAACACCACAAATTCCATCTCTAGTCCCCGTTACTTTAAAATCCATATCACCCAAGTGATCCTCATCCCCTAAAATATCTGTAAGAATTGCGTACTTATCCCCTTTTGTAATCAATCCCATAGCAACTCCAGATACGTGTTTGGGTATGCCAACACCCGCATCCATCAAAGCAAGAGAACCAGCACAAACTGTAGCCATAGAAGAAGAACCATTTGATTCCAGGATATCACTTACCACACGTACTGTATATGGAAAATCGCCTGAAGGCATCATTTGCTTTAATGACCGCTGAGCTAGATTTCCATGGCCTACTTCACGACGGCTTTGTCCACGCATCATTTTGACTTCACCGGTAGAAAAGGGAGGAAAATTATAATGCAAATAGAATTTTGAATCCACAGATTTTGCAGCACTCTCCACTAATAATTCATCCAAAGGAGTTCCCAGTGTTACTGTGGTTAAGGATTGTGTCTCACCACGTGTAAACAAGGATGAGCCATGTGGTGAAGGAAGCACATCTACTTCCATATCGAGCGGACGAACAGTCTCCAATGCTCTGCCATCCAGCCGAACGCGTTCGTCCAAAATCATATCACGAACTACATCATATTGCAGATCGCCATAATAAGTGTTCGCTAACTTCTTTGTAAGATCTGGCAAACTGTCCGTTTCCGCGAGCCCTGCATCCTGCTTCAGATAGGCGATTAGCTCTTGCTTAATGGTATCAAAGCGCTCACTACGTTCATGCTTACTGAAAGCACCTTTTGCCACCTCATATACTTTTAGTTGCGCAAATGCATAAATCTTATCTCTAAGTGCTATATCTGAAGCCGGTTTTGTATACGTTCTCTTCTCAGATACACCAGCCAATTTACCTAACTCGTGTTGCGCCTTGATTTGAATTCGAATGGCATCGTGTGCTAATTCCAACACCTTACACAAATCTTCTTCACTACACTCCTGCGCCTCTCCTTCCACCATCATCAAATTCTTTTCAGTTGCAGCAATGATAAAGTCCATATCAGAACTTTCCATTTGCGTACGGGTTGGGTTGATAATAAACTCACCACTTACCCTTGAAACGCGAACTTCGGAAATCACCTCTTTAATTGGAATATCAGAAACGGCCAACGCTGCAGAGGCTGCCAGACATGCTAACGCATCAGGCATGATTTCAGGATCACTTGAAACCAGTGTTACTAATACTTGTACATCACAAAAATAATCTTCAGGGAAAAGTGGACGCAGCGCGCGGTCAATTAAGCGGCTGGTTAATACCTCGTAATCATTTAGTTTGGCTTCACGCTTGAAAAAAGAACCCGGGATACGACCAGCGGCCGCAAATTTTTCTTGATAATCTACCGTCAGTGGAAAGAAACTTTGTCCTTCTTTGGGTTCCTTATTTGCCACCGCTGTTGCTAAGATTACACAATTTCCCATGCTTACTGTTACAGCTCCATCAGCTTGACGAGCTAAGCGGCCAGTTTCTAAAGTGATTTCACGTCCTTCACCTAATTTAAAGGTGGTACGAATTGGTTGTTTTAACATATAATTTTTTTTAGGCTAGCAGTTTTCCTTCTTCTTAAACAGAAATGATGGAATGACTTAAAACGGATTTGCCAATACCTAGCGGATATTGGCAAAAACAAAAACTAACCAGTGAATGATTTATTTACGGATTCCCAACTTCTCAATCAATTGGCGATAGCCAGTCAGGTTATGCTTTTGCAAATAATTTAGTAAGCGTTTACGCTTTCCAACAAGTTGCATCAGTCCACGGTGGGTAGAGAAGTCTTTTTTGTTGGCCTGTAAATGACCACTAATGTGTGTAATACGCTCAGTAAGTAGGGCAATTTGACCCTCAATAGAGCCTGTGTTTTTTGCAGATCCTGCAAATTGAGTAACAATGCTTGTTTTCTTTTCTTTTGTAAGAGGCATCTTAAAAGTTTTAATTTTTCATCCGATTAGCCGATTCATCCGACATCAGGGGTGCAAAGTTAAAAATATTACCCTGAATTACAAGGAAATAGGGTGGATTTTTTAACCTCCTTATCTTCATTTTAGATTGATTTTCAATCAAATGTTTAGATTTGGGCATGGAATTAACGGCGGATACTCGAAGTATTTTGGGGTTGGCCCTGCCAACTGACCCGCGTTGGGTTAATCTGGCAGAAATATCTCTAGAGGAGATTTTGTCAGACCATGCCTTTTGTGAACAAAAAGCAGCCATAACCTGCATTAGTTTAATTCAACGATATGCAATCCATGAAAAGCTAGTTCAATCACTGGCACCCATGGTAACTGAGGAATGGGGTCATTTCAGACTGGTACTAGCGGAAATTAAAAAGAGAGGCCTAAAACTGGGAAAACAAAGAAAGGATCAATACGTGAACGCATTACTCAGTTTTCAGCAAAAGGGTGGCGATCCTGAGGGAAGAATGTTAGACCAATTGCTAACGATGGCTTTAATAGAGGCAAGGAGTTGTGAACGATTCAAAATGCTTAGCGAGGGGTTGTCCGATCCAAGCTTACGTAAATTTTACAGACGCTTTATGGAAAGTGAAGCTGGGCATTACACACTTTTTATTGAATTGGCAGAAACCTACATTGACAAAAAAAGAGTACGTAAAAGATGGAGAGAATGGCTAGCTTTCGAAAAACAAACCATAAAAACGCTTGAGGTAAGAGGAGATAGAATTCATTGATATGAATCCAGCTATTCCCATATCGCTACTTAGAAGCCTACAGATTACCAATCAAAAGGAAGCCTGTCAATTATTGCCAAACGGATTAATCAACCAAACATGGTTTTGTAAATCCCCCTTGTACCCTTCCCCTATTGTGCTGCAACAAATAAATACGGATGTATTTAAAAACCCATTAGCGGTAATTAATAATCATCGTGTCATCCATGAAACTTGGCTAGCAAACCATGCTACTCACTCATTTAAAATTGCAGCTCCACTACCCTTTCCCGATAATAAAATGCTATACCTGGATTCAATAGGGAGTACATGGAGACTGCAAGAATTTATTGACAATACGTATAGTTTAACCAAGCCCTCCACCTCAACACAGCTATATAATGCAGCTAGTTGTTTTGGAGAATTTGGGAAAATTATGCAGGCAATAAATTGTCAAGCACTATCCCAAACACTTGAAAATTTTCATAATCTCCGTTATCGATATCAACAATTTCAAACGGCCTTAGCAACGGGAAATACTATTCGCATTCAAGAGGCAGCTATTTTAGTCAAGCATTTAAAAAATAGAATTAGCTATGTGGAGAAATTTGATAGCATTACGGGTTCGCCCCAAGATTTCCCCCTTCGGATCAGACATCATGATGCAAAAACAGCCAATTTGCTCTTTGAAAAATCTTCAAATAAAATAGCAGCAATTCTTGATCTGGACACCACTATGCCTGGTTATTTTTTTTCTGACCTGGGAGATATGATTCGATCCATGGCTGGAAAAACTGACGAGAATCATACTAACTGGGAAGAGATTGTAATTGACGAGGATGCCTATAATGCCATACTAAATGGCTACCAATCGGCCATGGAGAATTACGCTACCAAAAGTGAAAACGCCTTTATTCATTGGTCAGGAGTCTGGATTATATACATGCAGTGCCTTCGATTTATCACAGACTATTTCTTAGATGATACGTATTATAAAATAGCGTATGCTCGTCAAAATTGGGACCGAGCTTGGAACCAATTTTATTTGCTAACTGCCTTAGAAGAACACCTTCAAAATAAATTCAATTTTATTTTTCCTTAAAGGTTAGTTGTTGCTCAAAATAATGGCGTTCAGCAGTAAGATTCAAAAAAGGATAATTCGTTTGCAAAGCCACTACTTTTTCAAACGAATGAGTCAGGAATTGCTGATGCGGCAGACTAGTGGGATGTTGTGGTCGGTGCCTGCATGCTAGCTGGATTTTTTTAACCTGTTCTGCAATATCCTGTGCTTTTGTAGTTAAGCAGGCTTTTAAAAAATGATTAATTACAAATTCGGTAGCTGCATAATTTGGATGAACGAGATCCACATCATAAAATCGATAATCTCTCAGCACATCTACTACTAGTTCATAGGCTGGAAAATAATAAACTGCCTCATCCTTCTCCTCTAGTCGTTGTATTGTTTCAAAAAGTCTCGCCTTGCTTCGATTATTGTCTTGCACACCATCTCGTATATGTCTAACCGGGCTAATAGTAAAAAAAATAGAAATAGCTGGATTAAGCTGCCTTAGCAACTGAATCATATGTGTAAATATTTCAACCATGTGATCAATAGTCATTAACTCCTTGTTAAACCAACTACCAGGCGCTCTATGACAATTAGCTACCGGATCATTGACTCCCTTTGAAGCTAGCAATGCCTTTTCTGTAAGCCTATAGGAAAAGGCAGAACCAAGGGTTATGATTAGAAAGTTAGTCTGCTTCATGAAGGCATTTGCTTGCTGGACAGCAGCATTGATCTTTTCTAATACAACAGCTGGGTTCAAGTCTGAAAAGCGAGAATGATGATTCCAGCTATACCAAATACCTTCTGATTGAAAGAGATCTTGCTTATAATAAACCCTACCATCAATATAGTCTTGCAATGCCTGCGTAATAGCATCTGGGGCAAACAAAATTCCATGTGGATTTTGCTGCACCTCAAATTTTAGATCGGAAAGCCCCGTTCCAATATGTTCAGAAAAACAAGACCCCAATAACATTAATTTACTCGGATAGTCAATTAATGATGTAGGAGGCTTTATTTGTATTGGCAAAGACCACTGCATATCAAGAAAATATTTTTTTCGCGATAGTTGCACAGCTTGCTAGCTGAGCAGCATCGATATTTGTGGGTATTTGCTGGTGTTCAAACCATTTTATCAACTGTAGGGTGTCTAGGTTACCCACCCGCTCACTACCGGTAAATGGACATCCGCCAAATCCACCCAAGGCCCCATCAAACCTAACACAGCCAGCCTCAAATCCAGCTTTTACTTTCTGCTCCCAGTTATTCTTATCGCCATGTAAATGGAGTCCAATAGTTGCTTCCGGAAACGTTTTTATAGCTATTGAAGTGAGTGCATACACTTGTTGGGGGGATGCCAAACCCACTGTATCTGCTATGGCAATTGTTGTTGTTCCCAATTTTAATTGTGCTTCAATTTGATCTAAAACAATTGTATGATTGTAAGGATCGCCATAAGGATTACCAAATGACATAGATAAATAAACTACCAACTCCTTTTGGGCATCCAGACACGCTTTTTTAATTAAGGAAACGGTTTCAAAAGAATCGACCAGGTTTTGGCGGGTATTCTTAAGTTGAAAGGTGGACGAAATAGAAAAGGGATATCCCAAAATATCAATCATTTTATAATTAAGTGCTTCTTTTGCACCACTGAAACCTGCCACAATTACTAATAGCTTTGTAGCGCTCCCTTCTCTATTCAGTTGATTAACCAAATCTGGTGTATCTGCCATTTGTGGCACGGCCTTCTTTGAAACAAAACTTCCAAAATCAAGTGTATGAAACCCAACCTGCAAAAGTGCATTGTAATAGGCGATCTTACGCTGCGTAGGAATTAATGTGGCTACCCCTTGCATGGCATCACGCGGGCATTCCACAATTTGTAAAGCAGGTACTGTCATATGTGTTGCATGCGCTGTTTCATAGCTTCATATAATAGGATTCCTGCAGAAACAGAAACATTCAATGAATCAAAATCTCCCCGCATTGGGATATACACCGTTGCATCGGCTCCTTTAAGCAAAGCTGGATAAATACCCTTCTCCTCGCTTCCTAAAATAATACAACAGGGTATTTCAAAATTCACTTTTCCTAATGAGGTAATTCCTTTCATTTGGGTGGCATATACTTGTACACCATTTAAATGAAGCGTGTCAATAGCTTTCAATAAAGAATCAACCCGGCAAACTGCAATTTTTTCAAGTGCACCAGCCGATGTCAGCACTGCATCATCCTGTAAAGCGCCTACTCCTTTGTCAGGGATGATGATTGCATCAACACCTGTACAATAGGCTGTACGAGCAATTCCTCCAATATTCCTAACATCTGTGATGCCGTCCAACATTAAAAACAACGGTGCTCTACCCGCATCAACTACCCAATCTATTACTGATTGTAATGACTGATAAGTAATCCGGGATTTTAAAGCTACACATCCATCATGGTTGCCAGCATTGAATGCATCTAATTTAACCGTAGGCACAACTTGCACAGGTACAATGGCCAATGCAGCTGCTTTTTTTAATTGCCCAATTAGAGTTGAAGAAAGTGCATTACTGACAAAGATTTTATCTAATGCTTGTCCATCTTCCAATGCCTTTATAACCGCACTTGTACTAAGAATTAGTTTATTCTTTTTGGGCCTTGCTTGTTTATTTCTAAAAGGTTTCACTTGGCAAAGAAAGGAAAAAAAAGACCCGCCGTAAAATCAGCAGGTCTGCAAAGCTTTTAGGGTGTATTATTTAAGCTGAAAGGCTTTTTTAACTTTGCCAACGTAATCCAGCTTTTCCCAAGTAAACAACTCAACCTTTTTCTTTATTTGTTTACCATTTGGCCCATTGAATACTTTTTCTACAATCGTTGGCACACGACCCATATGACCATAGGCAGCCGTTTCAGCGTACATTGGATTACGCAATTTCAAGCGTTGCTCAATGAAGTAAGGCCGCATATCAAATACCTGCTCTACGATTTTTCCAATTTGCCCATCAGTTAAATTAACTTTTGCTGTTCCATAAGTGTTGACATTGATACTGGTAGGTTTGGCCACACCGATGGCATAAGATACTTGTACCAGTACTTCATCAGCAACCCCAGCTGCTACTAAATTTTTGGCAATATGCCTTGTTGCATAGGCGGCTGAACGATCTACTTTAGAAGGATCTTTTCCGCTAAAAGCACCTCCACCATGTGCACCTTTACCACCATATGTATCTACAATTATTTTTCTTCCTGTTAGACCTGTGTCACCATGTGGACCACCAATTACAAACTTTCCGGTGGGGTTGATATGATATTTGATATTGTCATTAAACAACTTAGCGTATTTCTTATACTTACTCTTGATACGAGGAATCAAAATATTAATTACATCAGTTTTAATACGTGCTAACATTTTAGCCTCCGCATCAAAATCATCATGCTGGGTGGAGATTACAATAGCATCAATACGAACTGGTTTATTATTGTCATCGTACTCAAGCGTAACCTGACTTTTTGCATCAGGGCGCAGATAAGGCATCTTTGAATTCTTTTCTCTGCGGATTGCTGCTAATTCAATCAACAAATTATGCGCTAGGTCAAGCGCCAAAGGCATGTAATGTTCCGTTTCATTAGTGGCATATCCAAACATCATACCTTGATCACCTGCACCTTGCTCTTCTTTTTTCTTACGATCTACTCCTTGGTTTATGTCTGCAGATTGCTCATGAATAGCTGATAAAATGCCACAACTGTTAGCTTCAAACATATACTCACTCTTGGTGTAACCGATTTTGCTGACTACGCCACGAGCAATTTCTTGTACGTCCAAGTAAGCTTTTGATTTCACCTCTCCAGCCAGTACAACCTGTCCTGTGGTAACTAACGTTTCACAAGCTACTTTTGACTGAGGGTCAAAGGCGAGGAAATTATCAATTAATGCGTCTGAAATTTGATCGGCCACTTTATCAGGATGACCTTCGCTGACAGATTCAGAAGTAAAGAGATAGGGCATAGAATATTGGTTTAGGCCCACAAAGATAAGAGGAGTAAAGATTGAATGATTAAGGCTTGGAATAAATTATCCGAAGTCTTAATCTTTTTGAAGGATTGAGATAATTCCCTCCAGCAAAAACAGCACGTCCATAAGCAACCAAGTCATTCACATAGACTGCACCCCAATAGCGATACAATGGTGAAAAGAGATTAGTTCTGCCGGGAGCATAAACACGTAATTTATAATTAGCAGAATCGTTAGTCACAATTTTTTGAACATAGCGGGTGATATCAAACCGATAAGTACTATCTCCTAATAAATTGCCTCCAAAACGACCATTATCATAGGTAAAGGATCCGTAATTATCCCGGATTCCCATATCAAGGTCAAAAGTCAATGCGGTATCCCCTCTTGCATTTACTCTGTCAAGTAGCAAACGTTGTGGGAATACAAAAGCGGACTGTTGAGGCGTAGGCAAAGGTGTTAAAATCAACTCAGCCTTGTGAACAATCACGTTACTAAGAGTGTCTAACCCTGGAATGGCAATGGTTGCAAAAGAGCCAGGAGTGGCGGCAATAAAAACTTTGTCGTCACGGGTCTGGTTATTGGCCAGGTAGGTGGCCCACTCCCCTCCAGGCGTTCGTTTTACTAAATTAGCTTGCGTAGTTTTATTTTGGAAGAACTCAGTAAAAGTTGTATCCAAATTTCCATTTTTTCTTACTCGATAGTAGACAATCAACTTAGTGTTGGCATCGGTAGGGTTGATATAGGTAAGCCCATTACCTACCTGATCAGCTTTTATTGCAAACCCACGAAATAATTTTTTAAAAATTGAATCATTTCTGTAACCACCATTAGCAGTAGCACTGGTATCATAATTGGTTAAGCGAACGCCAAAAGCATTGGTAAGCGGAATACGCAATACATTTACCAGTTTAGTGGTATCCCTTCTCCTAATTATTGTAACTGTATCCTTCAACTTTTTTAAGGTGAAAGACTTGCTTCCCAATTCTGTAGGATTTATTAAAAAGTCTGGATGGTCGTACCTATAAAGAGTAGTATCCGAATAACCTGCCTGTTGTGCAATCTCAAAAACTCGAAGCCTAGAAGTTGAATTGGTATCTCCATACACTCCTAGATAAGACAAAGAGAGAATTACAGAGTCAACAGCCACTAATGAATCCTTTTGATAGAAAGGATAAATCATGTTGTTGGGAGGAAGTACGGAGAAATAACCATCCGCTTTTACTTGTCCAAAAGCATCATCCTGACTTATAAAGCCTAAAGCCATAAAATCAGTAGAAAGAACTCGGGAAGAATCAGGTAAAATAAAGTTATCGGTTTCAGTAGACAATACAGTCTCAAAAGTAGATATGTTGTCAACCGGCGGTATCAATCCGTTTCCAAGTGAGGTTGCGTCATTTATTTTAGTACAACCCTGTAAAAGAGCTATAACTACTATCACACAGAAAAAAGTATAAGAGTAGAATTTACGCAACTGCATTAGTAATGGGTGTTGAGTTTTACTTGGACGCAAGGTCGGTGTAGAGTTGTAAATACTCTGTTAAATCCCCTTCTTCATTATAAGGAAGTGTTTTTTTACCTCTCACCTTGCCAAACTCCTCTGAAAGTTTCTTTTCAATTTTATCAGCACCAAATGTGATAGCATCTGCAAAGCTGGCACCACCCCGCTGTAAGGCTGTGTTGGTACCCTCTTTGAAAACCTCAAGATCCTTGTCTTTTAAAGAAGGATGAATAAGTGCTTTTTTCAAGAAACCAGCGCCAAGTTTCTCTTTGAATGTATTTTGGCCGATTGTATAAACTACCTTACTGTGGGCAAATACAGGTTCTTTCTTGTAAAGTGTCTTTAAATAAGCGGGGATTAAACCTGTCATCCAGCCACTACAATGAATGATATCCGGTGGCCAACCAAACTTTTTCACAGTTTCCATAGCACCTTTACAAAAGAAAATAGTGCGTAAATCGTTATCCTCAAACCATTTTTCATTCTCGTCATGAAAAACGAACTTGCGTCTGAAAAGCTCCTCATTGTCTAAAAAATAAACTTGTAAACGAGCGCTTGGAAGAGAAGCTACTTTAATTTGTAGCGGCAAGTCATCGTTATCGACTGAAACATTAATGCCGGATAAACGTACTACTTCATGCAACCGATGACGTCTTTCATTGATAACCCCAAAACGAGGCATAATACAACGCACCTCAAATTGACTGTCATTAGCCTTGATTGCCAGCTTATTGACCATTTCTGCAAACTCGGTAAGCTCCAAGTAGGGAGACATCTCATTTGCAATGAACAGAATTCGCTTTTTTGCTGTCATAAGGTTTGCAAAGTTAACAAATTAATCGGTCAACCACACTAATTTGCAAGCTGAAATGTCTAAACGTCTCATAACCACCGGCCTACAATACTTAGCCTTTTTAGGGATTGGACTGCTCTTTGCCTGGTTATCATTGAGAGAACTGGATCGGGAAAAATGGCAACAATTGAGCTCCTCGGTACAAAATGCCAAATTATGGTTGGTTATACCCGTCTCATTTTTACTGTTACTCAGTCATTATCTGCGAGGGATACGTTGGAAATTGCTGATTGACCCCTTGGGCTATAAAATAAAGCCAATCAATTCTTTTCTAACCGTACTAATCGGGTATTTAGTAAACCTTGGCGTTCCCAGACTTGGAGAATTTATTCGTTGCACGTTTCTATCACGCTATGAGAAGGTGGAAGTTGAAAAGCTAGTGGGGACCGTTATTGTAGAAAGGCTATTTGATGCCGTTTGCTTATTAATTGTATTTGGTCTTACATGGGGTCTACAGCCAGATTTATATGAAAGATTTAGCAGTGTGCTTACTTCTAATTCCCAGACAGCAACAGCTGGAAATCCATATTTCAATTGGCTTATATTAGCATTTTTGCTACTATTCACAGGCTGGATCATTTGGAAGAAAAAAAAATTAACTGATTTAGTTGATCAAGTCCTAATTGTTTTCAATCGTGTTTTGAATGGATTACTTTCCGTCAGAAAACTAAAAAAGCCTCGTAGTTTCTTGCTGTTGACCCTCGCAATTTGGGTTTTATACTTGTTATCTGGCTATATCGGGTTCATGGCATTTGATGCCACTCGCGTCTATGGGATAACCGAGGCGCTCACTATTCTCTCTGTTGGTAGCATTGGAATGATCATTTCACCTGGGGGTATAGGCATCTACGCCTATTTAATTTTACAGACCATGCAAGCATACGGGCTTGATTATACCAACGCGTTGGCATTTGGATGGATTTTATGGCTGGTACAAACCGCAGTGATTCTTTGTGGCGGAGTACTTAGTTTTGGAGTATTACCTTGGATTAACGCTGATAAAGAAAAAAATAATCAATAAAATTTTTACAATGAATTTTTCAAATTGGTTCACCCCTTCTTTACCCCACCCAGGAGTTAGCACAGGATTAGAATGGATAGAATCAAACCAGCCCCCACTTATCTCCCACTCCCCTGTTGATGGAAAAATGATTGGCGCTGTTACCCCCTCAGCAAAATTGGAATACGAACGCGCTATGCAAGCTGCTGCAAAAGCCTTTAGTAGCTGGCGAATGATCCCTGCCCCCAAAAGAGGAGAAATTGTTCGACAATTTGGAGATGCTTTTAGACGAAACAAACAGCAACTGGGTGAGTTGGTTTCTTATGAAATGGGAAAAAGCTTACAAGAGGGCTTGGGAGAGGTCCAAGAAATGATTGACATCTGTGATTTTGCTGTAGGACTATCTAGACAACTGCACGGATTGACCATGCATAGTGAAAGACCAGGCCATAGAATGTATGAGCAATATCATCCTCTTGGTATAGTAGGCATCATTTCTGCATTTAATTTTCCAGTTGCAGTTTGGAGCTGGAACAGTATGCTAGCCTGGGTATGTGGAGATGTTTGTGTATGGAAGCCTTCTGAGAAAACGCCATTATGTGCAATTGCCTGTCAAAAAATTATTGCTGAGGTTCTTGAGAAAAATAATCTTCCTGAAGGAATTAGTGTACTAGTAAATGGAGGCCGAGAGGTAGGTGAATGGTTGGCGGCTGACAATCGAATACCCCTCCTTTCCGCTACGGGCTCTACCCGTATGGGGAAGCAAGTGGCCTCGGTAGTGGGTGCCCGCTTGGGTAGGACATTGCTGGAATTAGGCGGCAACAATGCTATTATAATTACGGCTGAGGCTGATTTAGATATAGCAATTCGTGGTGCACTTTTTGGTGCAGTAGGAACTGCTGGCCAGCGTTGTACTACTACCAGAAGATTGATAATACATGAAAGCGTTTATGAAAAAGTAAAAGAAAAACTAGTTGCTGCTTACAAACAAATTAGAATTGGAGATCCATTAAATAGTAATAATCTCATGGGTCCATTAATTGACAAAGCGGCCGTAGCGCAATACCTTAACGCTATTGAGCAATGCAAAAAAGCAGGTGGACAATTTATAGTAGAAGGGGGCGTACTTGAGGGAGAAGCGTATAAAAGTGGTTGTTACGTCAAACCATGTATCGCAGAAGTAAAACATGATCTCCCTATTGTTCATCATGAGACGTTCGCCCCTATCTTATACCTAATCAGGTATCAAAAGTTCGAAGAGGCCATCGCGATTCAAAATGAAGTGCCACAAGGATTATCCTCGTCGATTATGACATTAAATATTAGAGAAGCTGAGCAGTTCTTGAGTGCGGCTGGAAGCGATTGTGGTATTGCAAATGTTAATATCGGCACTAGTGGGGCTGAAATTGGAGGGGCATTTGGGGGCGAAAAAGAAACAGGAGGAGGACGAGAAAGTGGTAGTGACGCTTGGAAAATATATATGAGAAGACAAACTAACACTATCAATTATAGTAATGAAATTCCATTAGCTCAAGGCATAAAATTTGATCTTTAAACACTAAGTATGAAAAGAGTATTTATTGCAACGCTATTTTTAATTACACTAATTAATCAGCGAATTACGGCACAAGAAACTCCTGTGCCTTCTCAAGCAAAAGAAGTCCCCAAGGGATGGCATCTTCTCGACAAAACCAATAATGGGTTTTGGGGAATAAGCCTCGATAAAGCCTACTCTTTTTTAAAAGAAACAAATAAAAAAAGTAAGCGAGTAATAGTTGCGGTTATAGACTCTGGCATTGACACCTTACATGAAGATTTAAAGCCTGTACTATGGAAAAACCCAGGTGAAATTGCTGGCAATGGGAAAGATGATGACAAAAATGGCTATATAGACGATCTGTACGGGTGGAATTTCATTGGAGGAAAAGGGGGAGAAAATGTAACAAAAGACTCTTATGAAGCCGCAAGAGTTTATCATCGATTTAAACAAGCCTATGATAGTGTTGATCCAACTGTTGTAAAATTTAATGCAGAGGGATTTGCCCGTTATGAAATGTGGCGTAGAGCAAAACAAGAAGTAGTGCAAGGAAGCGAAAGTGGAGCAGAATTAATCATGTTAAAAAGAATCTATGCAAACCTGCTGAAAAGTGACAGCATCCTTAGAAAATCCATGGGTAAAGACACTTTCTTAGGTAAAGAATTAGCCAACTTGACTGTCACTGAAGCAGATCAGAAAAAAGCAAAAAATGCATTATACAGCTTAATGTCCAACAATGATGCACTGGAATCAACCAATACAAGTTTTATTGGTGAACTACGCGCATATGTAGAGGGGTTGGAATCCAAGGCTAAAGCTGCAGACCAGGCACCTTTTCCCTACCGAGCATCCATTGTCAATGACAACTATGAGGATATCAATGACAAATACTATGGTAACAATAACGTAATGGCCAGCTTAGATGCCGCCTTACATGGTACGCACGTGAGTGGTATCATTGGAGCTATGCGGGGTAATGAAAAAGGAGGAGACGGAGTAGCAGATAATGTTAGCATCATGACTATCCGAGCAGTACCCGATGGGGACGAACACGATAAAGATATTGCCCTAGCTATTCGTTATGCAGTGGATAATGGCGCACAAATAATCAATATGAGTTTTGGAAAAAGTTTCTCGCCAGAAAAGAAGTGGATTGATGAAGCAGTTGCTTATGCTGCCGCAAAAGATGTTTTGCTGGTACATGCGGCAGGGAACGATGGAAAAAACCTAGATACCAGCTACAATTATCCTAGTTCGTTGTTTTTAGACCAAAAACGTGCAACAAATTGGATTACTGTTGGGGCCAGTGGTGATCCCCTTGCAGGTGGTATTACTGCCGGCTTTTCTAACTATGGGAAAAAAGAAGTAGATGTTTTTGCACCTGGTGTAAAAATTTATTCTACGGTACCTGGTGGAGATACCTACCAATTTTTGCAAGGCACTAGTATGGCCTCCCCTGTTGTTGCAGGACTTGCAGCTCTTCTATTGGAATACTACCCAACGCTGAGTGCCAAACAGATAAAGGAAGTAATTGAGCGCTCGGCAGTCCCACTCACGGATTCTGTTAGGACTCCAGGTACCGGTACACTCACCACACTTGATAACCTTTCAAAAACAGGAGGACTTGTTAATGCATTTGAAGCGGTAAAGTTAGCTGCCACCATTAAAGGAGAAAGGAAAGGGATCAGTAGTTTGCCAGCCACCCCAAAGAAAACCAAAGGTTTTTAGTCCTACATGTCAGCAAAGTAGCGTTTCTTATATTTGTGAATCAAGCTAGACTCATGGCGAAGAAAATTGAAGATGTAGACGCAAATTTAACTGGTGACGGCATTAAGTTCGAAGAGGTTAAATCCAGTTGGTTTCGTCGAATTAAAAAAGGTATCGATACCAAAACTTCTGAAAAGAAAGAAACACCAGAAGGACTTTGGAATAAATGTCCTGAATGCAGCCTAATTACAGTTGCGCTTGAATTAGAAGAAAATCTGCATGTTTGTCCTAAATGCAATTATCATTTTAGAATTACCAGTGAGGATTATTTCCAGCTGCTATTTGATCAACATGCTTACACGGAATTATTTACTTCTATTCGAAGTAAGGATAAATTAAGCTTTACCGACTTAAAGCCTTACCAAAAACGTCTAGAAGATATTTGGAGCAAAACTGATCTTAAAGACTCCATGCGAGTGGCTACAGGACTCGTTAATGGAAAAGGGCTTGTAGTAGCTTGTATGGATTTTGAATTTATTGGTGGTTCGCTAGGAAGTGTAATGGGAGAAAAATTTGCACGTGCAGTTGATTATTGCATTGCAAATAAATTGCCCTACATGGTAATTTCTAAAAGTGGAGGTGCTCGAATGATGGAGAGTGCCTTTTCATTGATGCAACTTGCAAAAACAAGCGGCAAGCTGTCCCAGCTTAGTGATGCCCAGCTTCCTTATATTTCATTATTAACAGATCCAACCTTTGGAGGAATTTCGGCCTCATTTGGTATGTTGGGCGATCTTAATATTGCAGAACCTGGCGCCTTAATTGGTTTTGCCGGCCCGCGCGTAATTAAAGAAACAATTAAAAGAGATTTGCCTGAGGGCTTTCAACGCAGTGAATTTATTTTGGAGCATGGTTTTTTAGATTTCATAGTACATCGAAAGGAATTAAAATATAGAATCGCTCAATTGATTTCACTATTTCAATCATAATGGCCGCTCTACTTAATCGGCAAGCTACCTTTAACTACTTCATTGAGGATAGATTTGAAGCGGGATTACAATTAGTGGGGACTGAAGTGAAATCATTACGAGAAGGGAAAGCTAGTTTTAATGATGCGTATTGTTTGATTGAGGAGGGAGAAATTTGGATCAAATCCCTTCATATTGCCCCCTATACGCATGGGACTCATTCCAACCATGATCCGATTCGTGCCAGAAAACTACTACTACAAAAAAGAGAAATAAAGAAAATAGCCTCACAGCTCAAAGAGAGAGGATTCACCCTAATTCCCTTGAAAATCTTTTTTAAGACCAACGGGTTTGCTAAAATTGAAATTGGGCTTGCAAGAGGGAAAAAACAAGCTGACAAACGAGAGTCACTAAAAAAGAAACAAGCTGAAAGAGAAATGAAAAGAGACCAGTCGGTAGATTAAGCGCTTTAGAATAATTCAGGCTGCCCTTCGCCACTTAGTTTTGTTTTAACCCACTCCATTTCAGTTGACTTACTATAATCCGCCAATTTTGTTCCAACCGTTTTCCAACCAGTTACCTCAGCGATTTTATTGATTTTTAACTTTGCCTTTCTTACTTGTGTACCTCTTCCCTGCTGGATAGCTAACACAGGCTCTGCCGCAGTAGTCACCGCTTCCACATAGTTTTCCAACCCTTCTTTTATGAAAAGAAACTTAGTTTTCAAGGTACTGGTTTCAATTAAGAAGCGCTTAACCATATATTGCTTTTTATCCATATCAGCATATATGGCTGTAATGGTAGATGAAGGGTTAAATTTCTCAATCAGGAGCACCTTCTCAGGATCAAATTTTTGTGACAATTCTTGATCACAAATTTCATAAATGCCATCCGTGTAAATAAGAAGAATCTTTTCCTCGGGTTCAAAGCCACCTATGAGTACGCCCTTGCCCTCAGTATTTAATCGACCAAATTTATCATCAAACCAGATCTGTTTAGCGGTAGATATACTGGCTTTGCCTGCCTCCTTAAATTTTACAGATCGAATAGAATACTTGGTTACCTGATTCCCAAGACTGCTCCTGCCCTTAATGGCTAATTCCTCAAAATAAAAATCAAATTCCTTTATTCGAGCAGTACAACCCGCGGATAAGAGAATCTTCACCACTTCCGCTTCCCCATTAGGATTGACGCTTAAATAATGAACCTTACTTTTATCGTCACCTTTTGTCAAGTCATATTCCTTATCTCTTGTGACACCGGTAACATTAAATCGTTTTGCATAACTCATGCCTCCCTTGCCATCTGCATAAATCAAATTATAGGTGGTACGTTCATCGTTTTTATGAAATAATGCTATATGTAAAATGTCTTTCCCAATAAATGACTTTTCAGCCACTTTGACCACCTTAAGGATCCCCCTCCTGGTAATAGCAAGAATATCATCTAGATCAGAACAGTCAAACAAATACTCGTCTTTCCGGAGTCCTGTCCCTATAAATCCTTCCTCCCGATTAACATAGAGCTTTGTATTTGCTATAGCAACTTGCTTAGCCTGAATTACTTCAAATTGCTTTATTTCGGTTTTCCGCTCTCTGCCTTTTCCATATTTTTTTTGAAGGTTTTCATAATAAGCAATTGTGTAGTCAACCAAATTGTCTAAATCATGTTTCACTTGCTTTAAGTCCGCCTCCAATTGCTTGATTTGCGCATCCAACTCTGCAATATCCAACCGATATATCCTACGAACCGGCTTTTCTGTTAATTTAATTATATCCTCACGAGATATAGCCCTTTTTAATTTTTTCTTAAAGGGATTAAATGCGCCGTCAATTGCTTTTAAAACCTTTTCCCAATCCTCATGCTTTTTTTCTAATTCCTTATATATCTTTTCTTCAAAAAATATTTTTTCTAACGATGAATAATGCCATTTCTCTAATAATTCAGCTTGTCGGATACGTAATTCTTGATCTAAGAGCCCTTTTGTGTGGTCCACCGATTGTTTTAAAAGATCTTGTACACTAAGAAATTGAGGACGCTGTTCTGTAATGACACAAGCGTTAGGAGATAATGAAACTTCACAATCAGTAAACTTGTATAGCGCATCAATAGTTATATCAGGGGAGATTCCTGCTACTAAATCAACTTGTACCTCTACCTCAGCAGCCGTATTATCGGTAACTTTTTTAATTTTTATTTTACCCTGCTCATTCGCTTTCACTATTGACTCCATCAATTGCGTAGTAGTCACTCCATATGGCACACTTCGAATAGCCAACGTTTTTTTATCTAATTCCTCAATATGTGCTCGCACTTTTACACGACCGCCCCGTTTTCCCTGGTCATAATCTGCAATATCAACCATCCCGCCAGTTTGAAAATCAGGAAACAATTCAAAACGCTTTCCACGCAAATGTTTTATGGCAGCATCTATTAATTCGTTGAAATTATGCGGTAATATTTTTGTCGATAACCCCACTGCAATCCCCTCTGCTCCTTGTGCCAGCAACAATGGAAACTTCATCGGCAATGCAACCGGTTCATTTTTCCGACCATCGTAGCTGAGCTGCCATGTTGTTGTCTTGGGATTAAAGGCAACTTCAAGTGCAAACTTACTCAGACGTGCCTCTATGTAACGTGAAGCGGCAGCATCATCCCCTGTGCGGACATCACCCCAATTTCCCTGCGTATCAATCAATAAATCCTTTTGGCCTATGTTAACCAATGCATCCCCAATACTAGCATCCCCATGCGGATGATATTGCATGGCCTGACCTATCACATTGGCAACTTTGTTAAAACGCCCATCATCCATTTCCTTCATGGCATGAAGAATACGACGCTGTACGGGCTTTAGTCCATCATCAATGGCAGGCACGGCTCTTTCCAAAATAACATAAGAGGCATAATCCAGGAACCAGTTTTTGTATTGGCCAAGAATTGAATTTTCTTTTCCAGCCTCAACAGATACTATTTTATTCTTAGCAGTAGCCATGTTTCACAAATTTACTGATCCTGTTGCCCCAATGAACTATTATCTCCAACCAATAGTCGAATATCCAGCTCCTTCCACCCCTTCTCCCACTTTCCATTAGATTCAATCAGTCCTTCCGTAGCTAACTGCGCTAGTCGCCACTGAAGAAATACGTCACCAGTTTTAACTTTCATTTTTGCTTGCGTCTGTGCTATAACGCGAAGTGCACGCTGCCATTCTTTTGAAAGTAGCCGCTTTATATCTGCATCAAAATAGGTAAAATCTTTTCCTAGTAACTTCTTCCCTCCTTCTAGTATTCGCACGCCTGCATTATCAATCATCAATTTATTCCATTCATCCGGGTCAATTTCAAATTCACTAGGTGTAACGGGGCGTGCTAATTTTTTGGCTTTTAGGAATTCACGAGCCGGGATTTCTTCCAGCCAATTAGGGTAAAATAATTGTCCCTTTTCGTTGATAAATGGCAAATTGTTTAAATAAAGAATATGAATGCGTCCTTGCCAATTTTTTAATTGTGAAATCAACCAATAATAACCAGCAACATCATGTTGATTTTGCGCCATCCAAATCCAACACTCCCCTGACAAGTCATTCTCCAGCCATTCTTGGATAGCGGCAACTTCTTGTGCATCGTTAACAATCGGTACAGATGGAATAGCACCAAAAGCTGTTTTTTCAAAGCAAGATTTCCACCAATCTAAGCGGGATTGCTGACCCGCTGGGGTATCTAAAGCGTGCAGCGGCCCAACGGCATAGTCATCGCGTATTAAAACAATTGGCCCATCTAAAGCAGGGTCTAACGCCTGCACTTCTTTTAATCTTGTACTATCGGACTCATTAAATAAAACATGTAACATGTAAAACTTATTTAGCAGGCTTAATTAAATAATAAACACAGGTTGTAAAATAATTTCGAATCCAGGGAATAGCAGAGAGCCAAAAAAATTGTTTACGGGGTTTCCACCCAAATTTCCACTGGTATATAGGATTGATTAGATAATGAATCTTCTGTATGATACTATAATTAGTTTCAACGCAAATGGACTCAAATTTTTCAATAGAGATATGGGTTTGTCTTATCTCAAGTAAATCCGCTACAGGTTCGTTATTAAGCTGCAATAGTGATTTGTATACTACCAGGGGCAGTAAATGAATATAGGGCAAACGAGAAATAAATGAACGCGCAATTTGCTGGTGTCCGCCAAAAGGCATTTGCCAAGGTGGAAATCCAAAAAATACTACCCCTTCCTTTTTTAGAAGCGAGTGTAAAAGTCGAAAAAGTCTAGGTTGATCGTGTATATGCTCAATTACATCCTTTAGGAGTATCAAATCAAATCCTCCTTTTAAATCTGCGGTAATATCAGTATCATAAATATTCTTCTCAATATAAAATAATTGACCTCTACCAATTTCTTCCCATAAAAAACCACATGCCCACTCCACACGTAACGGATCTAGCTCCACACCTACTGCGCTACATCCTCGTTCCGTAAAGGCGCGCAGTACCCCTCCTTCACCAGCACCAATTTCAAGTACGCGCATGTGACTTCGGATAGGAACAGATTGTTCAATAAACGGCAATACATACTTGACCGCATTTTGATATTGAATTTGGAAATACTGATTACGATCCTGATGAAACTCAAACATGCATTAGAGATTAACAGCGTCTTCTACTTTATCAAGCTCAAAACGAAGATTTTGAATAATAAAATCCTGCCGATCGGGTGTGTTTTTACCCATGTAATATTCCAATAATTGTTGAATGTGATCGCCCTGCTCTAGTCGCATTAATTGCTTTCGCATGCCAGTACCAATGAATTGGGCAAACTCATCCGGGCTGATTTCACCTAATCCTTTAAACCGCGTAACCTCTGGCTTTGCCCCCAACTTTTTCATTGCTATCTGTTTTTCGGACTCACTGTAACAATAAATGGTTTCTTGTTTATTTCGAACACGAAAGAGTGGCGTGTCCAGCACATATACTTTTTCATGCTTGACTAAATCAGGAAAAAATTGTAAGAAAAATGTCATTAGCAACAACCGAATATGCATGCCGTCAACGTCGGCATCAGTGGCAATAACAATATTATTAAAGCGCAGCCCATCTAGGCCCTCTTCAATATTAAGTGCATGCTGTAAAAGATTGAATTCCTCATTTTCATATACCACTTTTTTAGTTAGGCCGTAGCAATTCAATGGTTTTCCACGTAAGCTAAATACAGCTTGTGTTTCCACATTTCTAGCTTTGGTGATTGAACCACTGGCACTATCACCTTCTGTTATAAAAATGGTAGTTTCTTGTTGCTTTGCCAGAAACTCTTCTTTTCCTCTTGAAGGCGCCTCTTCATTCAGGTGAAAGCGACAATCGCGTAGTTTCCGATTATGTAAATTGGCTTTTTTAGCTCGTTCATTTGCTAATTTTTTGATTCCTGCCAATTCTTTGCGCTCTCGCTCACTTTGTTCAATTCTTTTTTTAAGTGATTCAGCAATTGCAACATTTTTATGTAAGAAGTTATCGAGTTCTTTGGAAAGAAAATCACCCACAAATTGACGCATGGTTGGCCCCTCTATATCTACATTTAAGGAGCCTAGCTTTGTCTTTGTTTGCGATTCAAATACAGGTTCAACTACACGAACTGAGATAGCCGCCACAATACCTGTCCGAATATCTGAGGCATCATAGTCTTTTTTATAAAAATCACGTATGGTTTTTACATAGGCTTCTCTAAATGCTTGCTGGTGTGTACCTCCTTGTGTAGTATGTTGTCCATTTACAAAACTATAAATATCCTCTCCGTAGTCATTAGTATGCGAAATGGCAACTTCAATATCAGCACCCGTCAAATGAATAACCGGATATCGGAGTTCGTCCTCATTAGTCTTACGCTGCAATAAATCCAATAACCCGTTCTTGCTAAGAAAGGTCTTCCCATTGAAATTAATTTTTAGACCCGCATTCAAGAAAGCGTAATTCCATAATTGATTCTCAATAAATTCATATAAAAAGCGAAATCCCTTGAAAACGGTTTCATCAGGCGTGAAACTCACTAATGTGCCATTTGGTTGATCTGTCTTAGCTTCCTTATATTCTTTTGTCAACTCCCCTCTGGAAAATTCAGCCGTTTTTTCTTTACCCTCCCGAAATGCTGAAACTTTAAAATAATTACTGAGTGCATTTACAGCCTTTGTTCCCACTCCATTTAGCCCCACTGCTTTCTGGAAAGCCTTGCTATCATACTTTGCTCCTGTATTAATCTTACTAACTACATCTACTACTTTTCCCAGTGGAATACCACGACCAAAGTCTCGTACAGTAACCGTTTTATCTTCGATAGACAAATCAACTGCTTTTCCATACCCCATGGTATATTCATCTATTGCATTATCTATTACCTCTTTTATCAGTACATAAATTCCGTCGTCTGGAGAGGCGCCATCTCCTAGTTTACCGATATACATGCCCGGACGCAACCGTATGTGTTGCTTCCAATCTAGGGACTGTATACTATCCTCTGTATACGCTACTTCCTTTTTTTCTTTTTCTGCTGCCATGAGTTAGTGTTGGCAAATATAACGAATCAGCACTCCCTTTTTATTGGAACAATGCCAGTAATTCGGCTACGTTAGTTCGCCTCTTATGATCGGGGTCAAAAAAACGGTAAGTAATGGAATAATCTTTGCCAATAACAAATACGGAAGGAACCGGAAGCACTGCAGGATTTGGATAATTAATTTTCAATATGTCAATAGCGCCACTTCGATAACGAGCTAACTGATTATCGGAAAGGATATAGGCAACATCAAATTGTTTGGAAATTAAATAAGCAGAATCATGAATCAATGAAAATCCAGCCTGGGTTTTCTCAAGTGTTTTTACCCTACTTTCTTTTGACTCTGGGGATACGGCTAACACAGAAACCCCTTTTTCCGTAAAGAAAGATAAAGAATCCTGTAAACGAGCAAGCAACCGGGTGCAATACGGGCACCAATACCCCCTGTAAAAAACTAACAAAACAGGTTTTTTCTTGGCTAACTCACGCAACTGCACAGGACGATCAAACTGATCAATTCCTTTAAAAGCGGGCACTTTGGCACCCAAAAACAAACCTTCAGGCTGGCCCTGAGCTATACACCATAAACTAGCAAAGGAGAGAAATAGAGGAAACAATCCATTTTTTAACATAAGCATATTTTATGCTTATTGCAAGTTTCTAAAGTCAACTGTTACTAACCTACTTACGCCAGGTTCTTGCATGGTAACACCGTAAATAACATCAACTGTACTCATGGTCATTTTATTGTGTGTAACAATTATAAATTGTGAATTATCACTGAACTGGCGTATCATATTTGTGAATTTTCCAACATTGGCGTCATCCAGCGGAGCATCTACCTCATCCAGAATACAGAAGGGTGCAGGTTTGATTAAATAAATTGCAAAAAGTAGGGCCGTTGCTGTCAATGCTCGTTCTCCACCACTCAACTGCGTTAGAGAAGTGGGGCGTTTCCCTTTTGGTTTGGCTATTACATCAATCCCACTTTCAGCAATATTAGTGGGGTCTTCCAAAACCAGATCACATTGATCATCCTCGGTAAATAATGCTTTAAATACTTTTTGGAAATGAGAACGAACTTGTTCAAATGTATCTTGGAATTTTTGGTTGGCGGTAAGTTCCACCTCCTCGATAGTTTTCAATAAACTATCCTTTGCTGTCACAAGATCTGTCTTCTGATCCAAAATAAAGTCATACCGCTTTTTCATCTCAGTAAAGGCCTCAATTGCTGTAGGATTGACTTCTCCCAAATTCTCCAATCTCCTTTTCATGCGATCCACTGATGCCTGTAACTCTTCTAATGGAGTTTCGGTAATTCTAGACTCCCCAAGAATAGATTCCAAATCCAGGCGAAACTCAACACTCATTCGCTCTTTCATTCCAGCTAACTGAAGCTTTACATCATTTAGCTTGTCTTTGATAGCAGCTAACAGAAACTGGACTTGTTCTTTCTCCTTAATCTGAAGACGAATAGCACTTTCCTTTTCAGCTAATTGATTTCGCATATTGTAATAGGCTTGGTCTGCCGCATTCAATAACTTTTCCTGTTGCCCTTTTTCTTTTAGGAATTCGGCCAATGACTTTTCAATCTCGCCTAACGCAACTGTTGATTCTTCTTTAAACTGCAAAGCCTCTTTGATCTGTGTTGCGCTATCAGAAATTTGAGCCTGCAAATCAGTCAGCTGACTGATTTTGAAATCAAATTCCTGTCGGAGCGAAGCAATTTTGTTTTGTTGGCGAGACACTCCAAGATTAAACTCATTAAATTGACGAGAGGCATCCTGGAAGGCAGCCTCTCCTACTCGAAAAGTCTCTTCAAATAGCTGCAACTGCTGTGCATTATCCTGTAACGCTGCTGTTAAGCTGGTCAATGCTGTACGTACCGTTTCAACCGACTGTAATGTCTGATCAATTTGAGCGCGAAGCTCAGCTTGCTTTTGCTCACCAATTTGTTGAGATGCAGCAATATTTTCAAGCTTATTCTGTAATGCAAAAACCTCATTGGTAAATTGCAGGATTTCTTTTTCTGTTTGACGCAAGGCCGTTTCTCTCAAATCCTCGTTAAAAGCAATCACTTCATTATGACGAACTTGGATGGCAGCACGCAATTGTTCTACTTTTTCTCCTTGTGTTTGCACCAAAGCCAGTAATTTCTCTAAATTTTTAACACGTCCAATCTTGTTACCTTCAAATACACCAATACTACCTCCGGACAAAGAAACTTTCCCTTTGACATATCTACCACTCTTCTCAATAACAATATGGCCCTGGCTATTTTTTAAAATTTCCTGATTATCCGTGATGTAAACACTGCCTAGCAGATGAGAAGCTAAGTTTTTATAACGCTCTTCAACTTCAATTACGTCAAGTGCTGCAATAGCACCCTCCAGCGTTGAAGTAGAGTTACTTGCAAGGGCATTAATTTGATCTAATAAGAAAAAATTAGCCTTCCCCTTTTTATTGGCGTCCAATAGCGCAATCGCAGACAATCCATCTGCTAAATTATCAACCACATAGTAACTCAAGTAGGGTTCTAACACATTCTCAAGTGCTTGACGATATTCCTCATTGACATATAGCACATCAGATAAAATGGGAACGTTTGCTTTCCAAGCTGGATTATTATGCAAATACTTAACCGACTCGGGATAACCTTCCATTGAGTCAATCATGTTCTTGAGCAAATCGTACTCATTTTTCTTAGCATCCAACTTACGACTCTCATCAGCCAATTCGCCTCTAAGCTGCTCTAATATGGCTTGCGTTTGGAGTATTTGATCTTTAGTTCTATCCTGATGTTGTTGAAGCTGCTCTAGATCAGTTTTTTTAATTTCAAGCGACTTCTCCTTCAGCTCCCGATCAGCCGTCAGTTGTACACTTTGAGCATCCCGTTGTTGCTGCTCGGTTTCCAACTGTTGCAAGGCCCTTTGCAAGTTTGCCACAGAGGTGTCAGCAACAGCTACAGTTTTTTCCGCATCAAATTGCTTACGTTGCGTTTGTTGATATAACTGTCGAGCCGTTTCTACTTGTAAACGTGCTTGCTCAAGGGCTGCCGTTTTTTCTAGTACTGCTTGCTCTAACTGCTGATGCTCTTTTTGAAGTTGTACCAGCGTTTGCTCTTCCTCACTAATTTGTTGGCTGGTAAAAGACATGCTTTCCTGCATACCTTTTTGTTGGCCATCTGCACGATCTAAAAACTGCTGTAAGGATAATAGCTTCTCCTTTAGATGCTCGATTCGTTGCGCTGCCAGATTTCGCTCATTTTCTTTTATCCGGTAAGACTGTTGCAGCTCATTAAATGCTTGTTGCTGCTGTTGAAGCCCTTTCTCCATTTCAAGAAAATGAAGTTTTTCGGACTCAAGTGCGGCTTCTTGTGTAGCGATAGCAGCTTCTAATTGGTGCTTACGATCTATTTCTTTTTCCTGCTGCTCGTTTAAATCCTTGTAGGAAAGATTAAATCCTTCTAAAGAAGCTTTTGCTAATTCAATGCTGACTTCACGATATTCATTTTTTATCTCATGATATTTTTCAGCTTTTTTCGCTTGACTCTCCAGCGATTTTAATTGATTATTGATCTCAAAAAGCAGATCCTCAATACGAGCTAAATCCTGCTCGGTAGCATCTAATTTTGATTTAGCTTCTTTCTTTCTCGTTTTATAAATTGAAATACCCGCAGCCTGCTCTAACATTTTGCGTCGGCTATTATCCTTGTCCTTGATAAGGTCATCCACCATGTCCAATGCAATAATAGCATAGCTGTCAGTGCTAATACCTGTATCCATGAAAAGATTCTGAATATCCTTTAGTCTGCATTGCACATCATTCAAACGATACTCGCTTTCTCCGCTCTTATAAAACTTGCGCGTTATGGTTACCGTACTAAACTCCGTTGGTAATAAATTTCTGGTATTCTCAAACGTTAGACTAACTTCAGCCAGGCCACTTGCAGAGCGGGTTTTTGAGCCATTGAATACTAGACTATCTAGGTTTTCACTTCTTAGGTGGCTAATCTTTTGTTCACCAATTACCCATCTTATACTATCTACAATGTTAGATTTTCCGCATCCATTAGGCCCAACTATACCTGTTACGCTTTCATCAAAATTTATGACAGTCTTATCGGCAAAACTCTTGAATCCCTTGATTTCTAATGTCTTTAATCGCACAGTTCAAACTTTTTTTCTTAATAGCGAATTTAGCAGGAAATACCCAAAATGATAGTTCTCCACAGAGTCCAGTTATTCACATGACCGCTCAAAAATTGTGAGAAGTTTTAAAGTGACTGAAGTAATGATACCCAGACCCTTGAGCCAGGCATGGGGGGTGCTTTAACTGACTGCACCGTAATCAACTTTTCAACGATAAGTACCTGAACTAACCAATACCCCCCCATAAAAGAAGATTTACAAATAGTTGCTAGTACTCCTGCCTGATCATGGATTGCTAGTGTCAATTGAGAAGGCCTCAGAATTATTGGGAAGCTGGCAGGAAGATTTTTTAAAAAAATGGGTTTTAACAAAATAAAATCAGCTTCATCAATCCGATTAAAAGGCCCCAAAAGTCCGGCAGTATACGTATCAGCAGGATTACTAAACAGCGCTTCGGGAGTTCCCCTTTGTACAATTTTTCCTTTTTGTATCACTATTAAATCATCAGCCCAGGATAATAAATCTGACCCATCATGAGATACTAATATCATCGTAATTGAAAGAGTAGACGCTAGTTCACATAGCACATCTTTCATTTGCGACTTATGAGCAGGATCTAGGTTTGAAAAAGGTTCATCTAATAGCAAAAGGGAGGGCTTTTTCACTAGTGTTTTAGCAAGTACAATACGTTGTCGCTCGCCACCAGATAGCGCGTTAGTTTTTCGCTTTAATAGGTGGGAAATTTTACAAATCGATACAATTCGTGAGGTTTCACTTGCATCCATGTTGCTAGCCATCTCCAATTCCTCTTCCACCCTATAATTGTTCCTTAGTTCAAAATGTTGGCTCAGATACCCGATTGCGGGGTGCCCAGGCAATAACCGGTCCTCAGGACCCTCTACTTTGACTTCGTTCAAAAAAATTTGCCCACTATCAGGCTGCAGTAGTCCCGCAATAAGCTTTAAAACAGTGGTCTTTGCCGCTCCTGTCTCACCAGCTATACCCAACTTTATACCCTTTTCAATGGTGAAACTTATTTGATCAACAACCTTTTCCTCGTTGTATATTTTAGTAAGATTTGTAATCGATAAATAAGACATGGTTCGAAAATAAAGCTTAGTTTTTGATATAACTTTTCTGTTTATTAACTGTTATTAAAACATGGAAAAGATTTCAATAGACCAAATAAAAACCTGGGACCGGTTTTATCGCGGAAATTTTATCAATTCACTTAGTGGTTTTAAAAGTGTAAGCCTAATTGGCACTATTAATGCGGAAGGAATTCCAAACTTGGCAATATTCAGCAATATTGTTCATCTTGGAGCAGATCCTGCATTGATTGGCTTTGTAAACAGACCTATTGAAGCGGCTCCTCATACGTTGGCAAATATTCAAGAAACAAAATCCTTTACTATAAATCACATTCACACTACCATTTACCAACAGGCTCATCAAACAAGTGCTAAATATCCGGCTGGATGTAGCGAGTTTGAAAAAACGGGACTTACCCCCTATTTTCATCCCACTATTCTTAGTCCATTTGTAGAAGAGAGTAAAATCAAATACGCGCTTTCCTTGGAAGAAATAATTCCCATTAAGCAGAATAGTACATTTTTTGTGATTGGTGCCATACACACAGTTTTTTTAGACAAATCGATTGTTGATGAGGATGGATTCATCTATATAGACCGCGCAAACAGCTTGACCTCCCTAGGGTTGGATGGATATTATAAAACTGAAAAAATAGAGCGCTTACCTTACGCAAAAACAAATCGAAACTAAAGTCTGCCCTGTATATCTAACTCTTTTTCTTTTGCCATTTGCTGAGCCTTTTCATACCCAGCATCAGCATGACGAATTACACCCATTCCGGGATCATTACGTAAAACACGAGCTAATCGAGCGGCTGCTTCAGGTGTTCCATCTGCCACTATAACCATTCCGGAATGGATACTAAAACCCATTCCTACACCGCCACCATGATGAAGGCTCACCCAACTTGCACCACCCGCAGTGTTAACCAACGCATTTAAAATTGGCCAATCAGCCACGGCATCGCTGCCATCCAACATGGCTTCTGTTTCTCTGTTTGGACTAGCTACACTTCCTGTATCTAAATGATCTCTCCCTATCACAATTGGCGCCTTGACTTTGCCCGTACGTACTAACTCGTTAAAGGCTTGTCCAGCTAATTCTCTTTCGCCTTGCCCTAACCAACATATACGGGCAGGGAGACCTTGAAAAGCAATTTTTTCTTTTGCCATTCGCATCCACCGAATTAACCCATTATTCTTTGGAAATAATGAAAGAATCACTTCATCTGTAATGGCAATATCAGCGGGATCTCCACTGAGTGCAGCCCAACGAAAAGGCCCTTTCCCTTGACAGAATAAGGGACGAATGTACGCTGGCACAAAACCAGGAAATGAGAAACAATCAATGTTAGAGGAAGAATCAAACTGCTGCTGGTACTCCTTTGCTCTTGCCCGAATATTATTTCCATAATCAAATGTAATAGCCCCTTTCTTTTGCAATTGTACCAATAAACAGACATGATGATACATGGTTTGGTAGGAAAGCTTTGTGTACTGGTCCGGGTTAGTCTCTCTAAGAACTTTTGCCTGCAGCGCGGACATGTTCTCTGGCCAGTAGCCTATCAACGGGTCATGCGCACTTGTCTGGTCAGTTAGGGTATCAGGAATAATATCCAGCGCTACTAATCGTTCGAGCAAGTCTACTGCATTGCATAGCACTCCAATGCTTTTTGCTTCCCCTTTTTTCTTATAGTTTAGTGCCTGCTGAATGGCAAGATCAATATCCGTAAATTTTTCATCTAAATATCGAGTTTGAATTCTTTTATCAATTCGCCACTCCTCCACTTCTGCAATGAGCGCAACTCCACCATTCATGGTAATAGCTAAAGGTTGTGCACCTCCCATACCTCCTAAACCAGCAGTAACATTAAGAGTGCCTTGCAACGTCCCCCCAAAATGTTTTTCTGCTGCCGCGGCATAGGTTTCATACGTTCCTTGAACAATACCTTGAGAACCGATATAGATCCAACTACCAGCCGTCATCTGACCATACATCATCAGTCCTTTTCTCTCCAACTCTTCAAAGTGTTGCCAATTTGCCCAATTTGGAACTAACTGAGAGTTACTAATCAAAACACGAGGTGCGTCAGCATGTGTTTTCAGTATGGCAACAGGCTTTCCACTCTGAATCAATAAAGATTCGTCATTTTCCAAAACTTTCAATGCAGCAATAATATCTTGTAAGGCTTTACTATTTCGAGCAGCCTTCCCTCTACCTCCATAAACAATTAATTGATCAGGACACTCTGCTACTGCAGGGTCTAGATTATTTAATAGCATACGAAGCGCAGCTTCCTGAACCCACCCCTTACAGGTAAGTACGTTTCCAGTGGGGGTTTTAGGTATTGTAAAGGCAGCATCGGCAAGCTTAGTCATGTGAAAACTTTTCTAGTCACAAAAATACATATCTTGAAGTGCAACTTGTAAAAATGAGTATACATATCAATGCAAATAATGGAGAAATTGCTTCCACCTTGCTTATGCCTGGAGACCCCTTACGCGCAAAATTCATTGCTGAAAATTATCTAACAGATGCTGTTAAAGTGAGTCAGACGCGTAATATCCTTTTCTACACCGGTTTCTATAACAATACACGTATTACGGTTGGTGCTAGCGGAATGGGTTGCCCTTCTATTGGCATTTATTCCTACGAACTATTTACTGAATTCAAGGTAGACAACATTATTCGAATTGGCACATGTGGTGCCTATACTACTGAACTTCGATTTTATGATCTAATCAATGTAAAAGGGGCTGTCAGCGAGTCAACATTTGCTAAAAATGCCTGGGGATTTGAGGAAGAATTGCAAGAATGTCAGGGACCTATTTTTGCATCTATTAATAAAGTAGCTGCTGCTTGTGGCACACCACTCCAAATTGGAAATATCCACTCTACAGATGTTTTCTATAGTAAAAACCAAGGCACCCCCTCAATAGCTGTAAAGTATGACTGTCGTGCAGTAGAAATGGAATCCTTTGCACTCTTTGCCAATGCCAACTATTTAAAAAAGAATGCGGCTTGCCTGCTAACTGTTACAGATATTATTCCTACGCATGAAAGGCTGTCAGCTGCAGAGAGAGAACAGGCGCTACATCCAATGATGAAAGTCGCTTTAGATACTGCTTGCGTGCTATAATTCAATACGTAGCAAAAGAGGGAAACCCTTTATTTAGTTCAACCCCATTTGTTACCGTTTGCTGAGAGCAGTGATGCAGAAACGAGGGATCACGAAAAAGCGATACAGCCATTTCGATATCGGTTGCAAAGACCCGGTCCTCCTTGGCAAATCCAATTTTAGATCGAATCAAGGAATGCATGTGTTCAATAAGGGATGAACTTTTTAATGGCCTTCTGAATTCTAATGCTTGGGCAGCCAGCAACATCTCAATAGATAATATATATTCTAAATTATCTATCACCTGATTAAATTTTCGACCACTGATACTTCCCATTGATACATGATCCTCTTGTCCAAGTGAGGTAGGAATACTATCTGCACTTGCAGGGAAACAAAGCGTTTTATTTTCTGTGACTAATGCAGCCGTCGTATACTGTGGAATCATAAAACCACTATCTAAACCAACCTTATCCATCAAAAGTGTTGGCAAACCCCATTTACCGTCAATCAATAGGTAAGACCTCCGATCACTGATGTTACCTAGTTCTGCCGCTGCAAAACAGGCATAATCCAATGGAAGTGCTAAAGGCTGACCATGAAAGTTACCGCCACTGATAGATTCATTTTCATTAAGAACGATAGGATTATCAGTTACAGCATTCAGTTCAATTTCTACCAGTTCCTTCAAATGAAGCCAAGCATTTCTACTTGCTCCGTGAACCTGCGGCATACATCGAAGAGAGTAAGGGTCTTGTACCCTTTCACAATTAGCATGACTTTCCAGTATGGCAGACCCCTGCAATAATTTTTTTAAACGCTGTGCAACTAACTGACATCCTTCAAAAGGCCTTAATTCGTGTAACCGAGCATCAAATGGAGAAGCAGATCCCATTAACGCCTCTAAACTCATGGCACCAACCCAATCCGCCAACTCTAAGCACCTAAAAAATCGATCTAGACCAATAGTTGCAAAAGCAAGAATAAATTGCGTGCCATTTATTAAGGCTAATCCTTCTTTGGGTCCAAGCTGTAACGATGAGAGCTGATGACGCTCAAAAATAGTATCAACACTTTCTTCTTTCCACTCATTCCCATGCTGCAAATTGGTCTGAACGGTGCCTAATCCAATTAAAGGCAAAAACAAATGTGCAAGGGGGGCTAAATCCCCGGAGGCACCCACACTTCCCTTTTCAGGTACAACAGGAATACAGTCATTGTCTATATGCCAAATAATCCTTTCTAATGTTGATAATTGTACACCACTAAAACCCTTGGCCAATGCATGTACTTTAGTAATCAACATCAACTTTGCTACCTGGGAAGGAACCTTGTTGCCCACACCCACACTATGACTCTGCAGTATTTTCTCCTGCAAAACTTTGGTGTCCTCTTTTGAAATTCTTGTATTAGCTAAAATTCCAAATCCGGTATTGATACCATAGACAGTGGAGCCATTTTCAATAATCTTGCTGACGCACTGTGCTCCCTTTACAATTGTTTCCTTAGTTAAATCACTCAAAATACCCTTTCTAGTCCCGTTAACCAGTTCGAGGGCAATTGAAACAGTGAGGATTCCCTCCCCATATAAAAAAGCTGATGGCATGCATTTGGTTTGTCCCGCAATTTAAAGAAATGTAAATTTGCACCTCGTTGGCAACCCAAGTAGGTCCGGTAGCTCAGTTGAATAGAGCAACTGCCTTCTAAGCAGTAGGTCATTGGTTTGAATCCAATCCGGATCACAAAGCCCCCTCCCGATGGAATTTGGAGGGGGCTTTTTTTCAATGAAGAATAAGCCTAATTACCTGCATCTATTAGGTAAATTTGATAAATGAGTAAAATCAAAATTAGCATAGAGGAATCCTGGAAAGCCGCATTAAAAGAAGAGTTCAACAAGCCCTACTTCTTACAATTAGTCAATCACATTAAAACGGAAAAAGAGTTAGGAAATAAAATTTATCCCAAGGGCTCTTTACTATTCAACGCCTTTAATACTACCCCTTTAAACAAGGTCAAAGTAGTAATATTGGGACAAGACCCTTACCACGGACCTGGTCAGGCACACGGACTAAGCTTTTCTGTGCAAAACGGAATGGCTATCCCCCCCTCACTTCAGAATATTTTTAAAGAGCTACAGCAAGACATTGGGATCGCCTACCCAAAAAGTGGTGATTTAACTTGTTGGGCCAAGCAGGGTGTTTTTTTATTAAATGCCTCCCTCACAGTTAGGGAAGGTGAGCCCATGAGCCATGCTCAAATTGGATGGGCCAATTTTACTGATGCTGTTATTCAAACAATTTCACAACAACAATCATCGATAGTATTTATGCTCTGGGGAAAGTTTGCTCAAGAAAAACAGCAATTAATTGATGCCTCAAAACACTTGATCCTAAAAGCGCCTCATCCATCTCCATTATCAGCGCATCAAGGTTTTTTGGGATGTAAACATTTTTCCTCCTGTAACCAATATTTAGTAAAAATGGGCATAGATCCCATTGATTGGCATATCAACTGATTCAGCATGAAGTGGTATAAAATTATTTTAGGAAGAGTATGGGCCCTTTGGGCCTTAACAACATTTGTGGTCAGCTTTCTGATAATTTTATTGCCCTCCTTATCTACTGGTTTAATACCGGATCCAAAAGGACAGGACTACTTTATAAAAATTGCTAGGAAATGGATTCGAATGTGGCTATTTATTATTGGATGCAGGTTAGTAGTGAAAGGGACAACGCACTTTGAATCAGGTAAAGCCTATATTATCACTTGCAATCATAATTCATTCATGGATCCCCCTCTTTCTTCTCCCTTTATCCTGGGGCCTAATAAAACAATTGCAAAATCAACCTTTACCAACGTACCCTTATTTGGCTGGTACTATAAAAGAGGAGGTGTAATGGTTGATAGAAAAAGTGACGAAAGCAGGCGTAAAAGTTATGAGCAAATGAAAAAGGTGCTCCAGTCTGGTATGCACATGTGTGTATATCCTGAAGGTACTCGAAACAGAACAACAGCTCCTCTTAAAGCATTTTATAATGGAGCTTTTAAATTAGCAACGGAAACAAATCATGCTATCATGCCCGCCGTGTTATTCAATACAAAAAAAGTACTTCCACCAGGCAAATTTCTATATGGTTGGCCAGGGAAGATGGAAATACATTTTTTATCCCCTATACCAGCTACTGGTTTATCAGCTGAGGAGCTAAAGGAAGTTGTATTTAAAACAATGAGCGATTATTACCAGAAAAATGCAACTAGTAACCGGTAAAGAATCTAGTTCGATTGATTCGAAGGTCTTGTAACAATCCTGCTTTAGGCGAAACGGTAAAGTTAAAGGAGCGGGTAAATCCAACCGGTATTACATTGATAGATAGTTGCCAGCAATGTAAGTCTCTGTTTACCGATACCGTCATATACTGAATATCCATTTTTTTAACATCCACACTGGCACTTCCAGATAACTTCCATTTGGGAGTCAAATTGAAACTACCATTAAGGTTCAATCCATTAGTAAATTCAGTATCAAAGCCACTAAAATCAGAACGCAACCTACTGTAAAAGGAAAGAGAATAACTCAAATTTAATTGCCAATCTATATTGAAATCTACAAATTCGTTGGGGTTCTGTTGCATGTATTCTAACAATCGCTGCTGATCTGCCGCCAACACCGGATCTTGCATCCGCTCTTCCTGTTGTTTTCGCTTTAGCTCCTCTTTTTTGGGGTCTTTGGGTTTACTTTGAATATTGGTACCAATGGAAACACTTCCAGCTGTAATCCTACCCAGGCTAAAGCCACCACCCTGCCAAGCTAACTTATCAATCTCATTTCCTTTGGCATCCAACTGATAGGGGTTCAATGTTGCGGTAGCATTGATATTTATCTTATCAAATAATGTAGTACGAACATAAAAAGGAATATCCCTAGACAATCGCATCGAATCTCGTAGCATATCATAAGAGGCATTAAAGCCAAAACCCTCTATTAGCATCACTTTTTTTATAGCTGCTTTACCAGTGTCTTTCTTTGAACGAAACTTCATTTCAAGATTATTATCAATACCAAACTGTATAGCACCCGCTTGTCTTGATGCCGTATTGAATAGAACCTGCCCTCCCATTTCATTATAATAAATTCCCCGCCCAGTAGTATCAATTTTGGTAAAGCGAATACGGGAACGATTTAAATCAGGTGTGTAAGAAAGAGCTAGCTGCGGCCGCATCACGTGTCTAATGGCAATTACACGAGACCGCTTAAAAGTATACATTCCATAAATAACTGTGTTAAAACCTAAGGAAAAACTGGCACGTTGATCAATGAACATACCTTTTCTATTTAAGGTATCTACTTTTTTACGCGACTCATTCCATTGATAATTAGTCAAACGTTGTAGCCACACTTGGTTATAACTAATCCCTGGTGAAATAATTAATCGACCTCCCAATACGGGTGGTAATGAAAGTGATATTGGGATTGCATGATTGGCTCCCCATTCAGCCGTATCCAGCAAATACTTGAAAAAAGGCTTGATACCATTTTTTCCATAAGAAAGCGTATCAAAAAAACTAATATTATTAAAAAAATTACCGGTGTACCCAATTCCTAATTTCTCATACCACTTAGCTGTTCCAACACCCTCCCTTCGTTGAAAGGGAAAAATAGTATTCACTGTAAAAGCTCCATTCGGAAGACTTAAGTTGATAAGTCCTAAATTATTGTTCTGCGAATGCGTGGCGCTTAGGGAAAAATTATAGGGTTTGTTTTTCCATGTTTTAGAAAAATTTATGGACGAACCCATGATATTCTGGAATGGCAAAATTGCATTACCGGGAATACTTTGATTGTATTTAGTTGACCCCGCATTGACATTGGCGGAGAAACTTACACCAGGCCTGGCTCTGCTGTCTACCGAATGACTCCAGGACACATTAAAAACTTTACTGGATGTAAAATCGGGGTCGCCCTTAAAATTCTGTTTGGAAGAGCGAAAGTTAAAAGTAAGACCCCCATTGAATCGATAACGTGTTCTATAAGAAGCCCCCAGACTAGTTGCCCATTCACCGTAAGAAAATAAATCAGCGCCCCATTTAAGATCCCAATGATCATTAATTACTTTATAGTAACCAATTTCCTGCAATCCTATACCTCTTCGTTCGTCTGTTATAAAATTAGGACGCAAAAGTCCCGAGTGCCTGCCTTGACTAAGCGGATAAAAACCAAAAGGAATATAAACAGGAATGGGCACTCCTTCAAATTCCGGATGCGCAGGACCTGACACTGCAAGCTTTTGGTTGATGACTTTCATTTTTCCTGCCACAAATGAAAAATGAGGATCATCTAATAAGCAAGTAGTAAAGCGTGCAGTGCTAATAAAAGTGGTATTAGCGTTAACCTTTTTTGCTTTTTCCCCAATGACAAGCATCTCTCCTTGTTGCGTATATGTTTTTGTGGTAAGCCCAACTTGTGTTTTAAAATTATACCGAATAGTATCATTGGTCATTTCAGTTTCGCCAGTTTTGAAATTAGCCGCATCAATAGTATTACCTGCGCTATCCACAGAACGAGTAGCTAACACAATTTGTGTCTGCTGATCTAGCTCTACGTTAGGTGCTTGCAAAACCATGTCGGAATAGATTGTTTTTGTCTTTCCGTAGAGTAGAACCTTTTTTGTTGGCACCCGTACTACCGCTGAATCAGCTGCCTCATATTTGATGGGAGCCTCAAGCGTATCCTTGGAACGTTTTAGTTGAAATGTATCTACACGCTGCCTGATAGTATCAGTGCGTAGTGGTAATGTGTCAGCTGGCTGAACTGTTAAGGATCTGCGAAATGTTGGAGTAGTTTGAGCCGCTAAATGAGTTATGCACGCATGGGCATAAAATAAAGCGACGAAACAGATCCGCCATAAGCAGCAATTTGGCTTAAATTTGTGCATCTTTTAAACGCGGCGGAGCAAATGTAACCTTTTATGGAATCGCCATTTGACAGCCACACTAAATAAAATGTGAATATTAGTTTTCCCAACATGACGCAACGAATACTCTTTCTTTTTTTAATATCCGGCGGACTACTAACCGTATCCTCCTTTGTTAGGCCTATTTCAACAAAAACCAGCCCTAAAAAAGTAATTGGAACCGTAATTATCGATCCGGGGCATGGTGGAAAAGATCATGGAGCCAAAGGTCAGTTTAGTTATGAAAAAGATATATGCCTGGATGTTTCATTGAAATTAGGTGCCATTATAGCCAAAGAATTTCCTGAGCTAAGAGTACTATATACCCGCACAACGGACACCTATCCTGAGTTACATGATCGTGCAAAATTTGCCAACGAAAACAAAGGAGATCTCTACCTCTGTATACACGTTAATGCTGCACGCGGAAAACGAGTTGCCTCCATTGTTGGGTACAAAACAGTTACCTACTACACTGGAAAAGGGGCTAGCAGAAAAAAACGAACCAAAAAAGTGCCTCAGTACAAATACACCAACTTGCCAAGTGAGGCCAAAGGAACTGAAACCTACATATGGGGGGCACATAGAAGTGAGGATAAGGAATTGGCCATTATCGAAAACGCACCTATGATGCAAGAAGAGAATTATGAAAAAAATTATGGAGGCGTTGACGTTAACTCCCCGGAGTTTATTGCCATTTCACTACTCAAAACAAAACAATATTTCAAAAGAAGTGCCACATTAGCTGGCTTTATCCAAGATGAATTTGCAAAAGTGGGGAGAGTAGACAGAGATGTTCGTCAACGTGGAATCGGAATTTGGGTGTTGCAAGCCACTGCCATGCCAAGCGTACTAATTGAAACAGGTTTTATCTCTAACCCTGAGGAGGAGGATTATCTCAATAGCGAAACTGGTCAAGAGGAATTATCTGCTTGTATGGTAAGAGGATTGAGGAATTATTTAACCTGGCTTGAACAAAAACAACAACCAGAAAACACGGCACCTACTACCGCAAAATTAGCAGCCACGAAGTCATTTCTTGAGGCAGTTGAAGATAAACACAAACAGACAAAAAAATGAAAGTATCCAATGAAACGAAAGTAGGTGCGCTAACTATTATTGCGTTGGCCTTGCTATTTATTGGGTTGAATTATCTAAAAGGAAAAGATCTCTTTGCTCCCTCCAAGAAAATTTATGCGGTATTCACTGATTTAGGTAGCCTTGAAAAATCAAATGAAGTAAAAATCAATGGCCTTCCCGTTGGCGCCGTATACCAAAAACAAGAAAAAGATAAAAATGTAAGCGCTATAGTCGTTACCATTAACTTGACGCGCAATATCAATATTCCTCGCAACTCCGTTGCTTACATAGCATCCAGTCTAGTAGGCTCTTCATACATTGTTATTGAGCGAGGAAATGAATCAGTGATGCTACAGGACGGAGACACTATTCAAACAAGAACAGAAACAGGCCTTTTGGGAGACGTTAAAGCACAACTGGACCCTACCATTAGTAGCGTACGCGGTATTCTTGACTCACTGAAAAAAACACTCGCGGGTGTTAACGATGTGCTGAATGCCAGCACCAGAAAAGACATACGCGAGACTATAGCAAATTTAAATTTGGCAACTGCCGCTTTGAATAGCTATTTAATGGAAAATGGTCCCGTAAACCAGTCATTAGAAAATATAGCTACACTAACCAAGCGTCTTAGTAAAAGTGCCACATCAATTGAACAAACAGCAGATAATGCCGCTTCCTTCACAGCCTCACTCGCATCCTTACCGCTGAAAAACACCTTTGACACATTAGCTGTAGTTATTAAAAATTTAAAAGTAATTACTAACTCCTTGCAACATGGAGAAGGAACTGCGGGTGCATTACTAAATGACAGGAAGCTTTATGACCAACTTCAACAAACGTTACTAAGCACTGAGATCCTGCTAGATGATTTAAAAACACACCCAAAACGTTATGTGAGTTTTTCTGTTTTTGGGAAAAAAGATAAATCAATCCCGTTAATCGCTCCTATTAGTAAAGACTCGCTTCCAAGAAAATAAATATGAACACGCCCTTAATCCGTGTTTTTCTAACAACCTGCTTACTCCTACCCTCTCTTTTTTTTGTTTCGGGACAAGAAAAAATAATTAAGCTAGACTCCCTCGCAACACCGCAGGACACCAATAAAGTTGAAATACTCGGGGCAGACCGACTGACACTTTTAAAAACAGATGATACAACTACCATTCAAATTTTAGCAGGACATGTACGCTTGCGACAAGGAAAAGCCCTATTTAACTGTGACAGTTGTGTCTTGAATAATGGAGCCAATATTTTTGAAGCCTGGCAGCAAATTCAAATTAAAGACGGTGATAGTATTCAAGTAAATGCACGTCACTTGCGTTATCTCATAGATAAAAAAATCGCTTATTTGGATGGAGGCGTATCCTTAAATGACCGTAAGGCGGTGCTAACCACCCCTTCCCTTGAATATAATTTGCAAACAGATATTGGCATCTATACACAAGGCGGAAGAGTAGTAAACAAAAAGACAATTTTAACCAGCAAAGAGGGCTACTATTATGCTTCCCTTAAAGAGATCTATTTCAAGAATAATGTACAATTGACTGACCCGGCATATCGAATCAGCACAGACTCTTTGTTATACAACACCGCTACACAAACTAATCGGTTCATTGCTAAGACAACCATCATTGATAGTAGTGGTAGAAGAATAGAAACACAGGATGGCTTTTACAAGGGAGGAAAAGCAGCATTCAACCAACGGCCAGTAATAATTGATGGCGCTACCACAATCACTGGAGATAAAATTGCCTTTGATGATAGCACAGGTACCTCTCAAGCAATTGGGAATGTAGTAGTGGTTGATACGGCACAAGGCACCACATTAGTCACTGGTCAATTATACAGGGAGGATAAAAATGAACGTATGTTGGCCACAGGTAAGCCACTTTTAATTATCAAGCAAGACGCTGATTCATTATACCTCACAGCCGATACAATTTTTACAGCTTTGCAGCCAGTAATAGAAAATAAAAAGGAGGATCGTGTAACTAGAAAAGATACCAGCCGCATTAAACAAACTACTGGCATTACACTCGTAAAAAAAGATACATCCGTTCGATATATTGAAGCTTTTCATCATGTCAAAATATTTTCTGATTCCTTACAAGCAGTTTGCGGCAGTCTCTATTACACAGATATAGACTCCGCATTTAGGCTTTTTAGCGATCCTGTACTTTGGTCAAAAGAGAGTCAGATTACGGGTGATACCATTTGGCTATTTACAAAAAATAAAAAAGCTGATCGATTGACTGTCTTTGAAAACAGCATGATTATAAGTGAGGGAGGGCCTGGCATTTATAATCAAGTGGGGTCGATACGAATGGAGGGTAAGTTTACAGCAGGCGCATTAGATTCTGTAAGAGCTTTTGGAAATGCGGCCACCATCTATTTTTTACAAGATGAGGATAGCTCCTACACAGGAATTAATGAATCCAAAAGTGACCTAATTGATATTTATTTCTTTCAACAAGCACTTGACCGGATTGTACTTCGCGGTACTGTTAGCGGAACAGTATGGCCCATTCAACAAAAAAATCCTGCAGAGATGCGTCTTCCCCTGTTCCAATGGAATGATTCAAGAAGACCTAAATCCAGGCTGGACCTACTAAAATAGTTGACTTTCAATTAATAAGTATATACACTTACTTAGCTTGAATTTTGATGTTCGTAAATAGTGTCTAGCTACTTCTATAAAAGGCTTTTCGGAGCTGAAATTTCTATAAATTGCAATTCATATAACCAAATTTACAGCCATGAGAAAAATTCTCTATGTCCTTTTGGCGTTTACGATGCTTTCAGTTGTGAGTCCACTAACAGTGGAAGCACAGGAAAGAACGCTGAGCGGTACAATTTTGGCGGAAGACTCTAAATCTCCGCTGCCTGGTGTAACGATTCGAGTAAAAGGAACTCGACGCCTTGCACAAACTGATGCTAACGGTAAATTTTCCATTCGTGTTAACACGGGGGAGGTACTTCAAATTTCTAGCGTTGGCTATGAAACAACTGATGTAAAAGTTGGATCTAGCGAAACAATCGGCTTGAATTTAAAAACTGCAGACAATACGTTGGGCGAAGTGATAGTTACCGCAATGGATATCAAACGAAATCCACGCTCAATGGGTTACTCTACGCAAACCTTGAATGGAGATGAAATCCAAGAAACACAACGTGAAAACTTTATCAATGGTTTGCAAGGGCGTGTGGCTGGTTTAACACTTAATCCCACTTCCGGTATAGCGGGAGCCTCCTCCTCTGTTGTACTAAGGGGATTTAACTCGTTATCACTGAGCAATCAACCACTTTATGTAGTGGATGGTGTTGTAATGGATAATTCAACAATGAATGAAACCTCCTCTGGCGGAGCAACTATTGGACTTGCCTCTGACCGTCCGAATCGCTTCAACGACTATCAAAATCGTATAGCCGACATCAATCCAAGTGATATTGAAAGCATTACTGTTTTGAAAGGACCTGAAGCTACCGCTCTTTATGGAAGCCAAGCAAGCTCTGGAGCCATCATCATAACTACCAGAAAGGCTAAAACCAACAAGTTTGCCTTTCAGTATGATAATAGTTTCCGTATACAAGAAGTAACTCGATTCCCTGAAACACTCGATACCTACGGACCAGGCACCAATGGGTTAGCCGGAACAAGCTTCCGTCGTTTTGGACCCAAGTATACACCAGGGGCACAGCTATTTGATAACGTTGGCAATTTTTTCCGTACCGGAACTGCACAAACGCATAACATCGGCGCAGATTTTGGCGTGGGAGAAAGTAAGTTTCGTGTATCTGGTAGCTACTTCAATCAACAAGGTGTTGTCCCTAACAATGACTTCTTGAGATACAACTTCCGTATTTCCAACACCACCAAACTTCTCAAAGGAAAAGTTGACATCACTCCTTCTTTCGCATACGTTCGTTCTACTAACAATAAAGTGTTGCGAAGTGCGGGTGGCTTCCTACTTAGCTTGCTGGTTTGGCCTCGTACTAATGATATCAGAACTTTTGAAAATGACCAAACTGGAGACAAGCTTGACCTATTTGATAATTCTTCTACCAATGGTGAGTATGACAACCCATTATGGAATGTCAAAAATAATTTTGGAAAAGACGAAGTGGAGCGCAAGACGTATACCATGGGGATCAATATCAATCCTTACAAATGGTTAACTATTGCAGGTCGTTTTGGATATGATCAATACAGTCAGGATGGTTTCATGTTTTTACATCCTCAATCCTTTTATCTAGGTGCAGCACAAGGCGGCTCCTTAGATAATTACTGGAGACAGTATACAGGCTATAACCATACCATTACCGCTACCGCGAAAAAAGACTTAGGAAAAGGTTCCTCCCTCCGTGTTATGGGCGGAACTATGTGGCAGGATTACACTACAAAAATGTTTGCCGTTTACGGATTAAACATTGTGGACTCTGTAGGTGGACTTAACAACACGGCTGGTGGAAACGGCAAAATGTACAAGAATGGAAGTTTTGTTACTGACCGAGAACTTACTCAAATAATGGGCAATTATATGGACTCAAATGTAACTCGTCAAAATACACGTCTCCGCTTGAATAGAAATAAGTTTGGTGAGTGGAACTATGTTACATTACGCCAATTAGCCTTCTTCGGAGAGGTTGCCTACAGTTACAAAAACTATTTATTCGTAAACTATACACACCGCTTTGAAGAAGCTTCTACTTTACCCGTTCAAAATAGAAATTATAATTATCCGGGTATGAGCGTGAGCTTGATCATGAGCGATATGTTGCCAGAATTGAAAAAGAATGGTTTAGTGAGCTACTGGAAGTTGCGTGCTTCACGTGCCAGTACGGCCCGTTTGAATAGCCCCTACTCCACACAATCTGTGTTTGTAGACAACCAAGCAAGTGGCGGTGGATATTCTTATGGTTTCTTCAATAACAATGCAGAGTTAGAGCCTGAAAAACAGAACACATACGAATTAGGAACTGAGTTCCGTTTGTTCAATAGTCGCTTAAGTGTTGACTTTACCTACTACAACACCTTGAATAAAGGGCAGATTATTGAAAATTTCCGTTTGAGTTACGGAACGGGTTTTGTGCTGAATACACAAAATGCTGGTTCTACTCGTAATAAAGGAATCGAGGTAGTGCTTGACTACAATGTGAAGAAAGGTGCTAAGTTCAGTTGGGATATGCGTTTTAACTTCAACCGGATGCGCAACAAAGTGGTTGAGTTGCCAAAAAGCGTTTCTGAATATTACATTGCAGACACCTGGCTTTACACGGCAAGAGGAGGTATCACACTTGGGGGCCCAACTACTTCAATCACCGGCTCAAAATACATGCGCAATAATGCCGGTCAGGTCATGATAAATCCTGCCAATGGATTACCTATTACTGATGCAACATACCGAGTGATTGGCGACAGAAATGCAGACTTTACCACAGGTTGGTCTAATAACTTCCGAATGGGGAACTGGCGTATCAGTATGCTTTGGGATTTAAAAATGGGTGGAGATATTTTTAATGGTACAAATCGTTTCATGACAGTAAACGGACTTAGCAAATACACAGCAGACCGTTATGTACCAAGAGTGGTGACTGGTGTGTTAAGAGATGGCTTAGAGAATTCAGCTACGCCAACTACTAATACCATCAGCATCATACCTGCCCTAAATGATGCGTATTATCTCCTACCCGATGAGGAGTTCATTGAAAGAGACGTTAATTTCTTCCGCTTAAGAGATATCACCATGAGCTATACTTTCAAGAAGAATATTATTCGTGGTGTAAAAAATCTTAGCGCATTTGTAACTGGAAATGATTTGATACTCTTTACCAATTATAGCGGAGCTGATCCAGCAGTAAATGGCAACACCGCTGCGGGTCGTGGAGTTGGTGCTTTTGGTTTTGATTACGGAACCCTAGCCGCTCCTATGCAATTGAATATTGGTATCAGAGCATCCTTTTAATAATTGAAAAACGTATTTATGAAAAAAAACTTCTTAAAATCGTTGATGATACCTGCCATGGCAGCTATCTTTTTTGCAACGGGATGTACAAAAAAAATTGATGATGCGTTTGCTAACCCAAATGCGCAGACAAGACAACCCATTGAGCAACTCCTCCCTGGAATTATTTCGAATATGGCCATTCAGCACTCCGCAAATGGCACGCTGTACGGCCCACAAAATGATGGACGATATTTTGGTCGTTATGTGCAGTTTTGGGCTACTGTCGGTGTGGGCAACCAGTATGACCAAATGGGAGATAATTTTATAAACAGAAGTGATATTTTGGGCAGCATTTGGGCGATGCATTATTATGGCATGGGTGCCAACATAAGTAGGATTATTGAATGGGGCACAGAAGAGAAAAAATGGGACTATGTAGGTGTTGCGCAAGCTGTAAGAGCCTGGGGATGGATGACACTTACTGATGTTCACGATGATGTTATTTTGCGTGAAGCATTTCGTCCTGAGCAACTAGTTTTCAAATATGACCCGCAACCAGACGTATATGAAGAGGTGAAAAAACTCTGTCACGCAGCGCTGGCTAATCTTTCAAAAACAGGTGAAGGTGTGAATCCAGCTAATTTAGCAATCAGTGACCGTTACGGAAATGGAGGTGACATTAATCGCTGGAGAAGATTTACTTACGGTGTACTAGCCAGGACGTTCAATCGTGTTACCAACAAATCTATCTACCAGCCTGATTCAGTTATCTTCTATGCTAACCTTGCCATGCAAAACAATAGTGAGAATACTAACATTACATGGTCTAACACTGGTGGAACAGGAACTTTTAGCTTCTGGTCCCCTTTCCGAGGCAACATCGGAGACCTACGTCAATCTAAGTTCATTGCAGATTTGATGTCAGGCTTAAATGGACAGTTCCCTACAGGAAATGTTGATCCTCGTGCGCCTTATATAATTAGAGAAAACCCCAATGGGACCTATAAAGGAATCAGACCCAATAAGGGATCAGATCTATTGACCAGTGTAAATGATAGACCTGGTAACTTCTGGGGTGGTGCTTTCGCGATTACTGCTGCACCTGGAAATGATGATGCTTGCCGCTTTATCTTCAAAAATGCTCCTATCTTCCCTATAATTACTGCTGCTGAAATTCAGTTTTTAAAAGCTGAAGCAATGCTTCGCAAGGGGGACAAAGCAGGGGCGTTAGCTGCATACAAAAAAGGAATTGAATTAAACTTCCAAGAATTGCGCACTAATTATGAAGTAAGTGTACCAACAGCTTCTAGAATGACAGATGCGCAACGTGATGCTTACCTTAACAATGCTTTAGTGGTTCCAGCTGCAGCTGGTTTAACCCTATCCCACATCATGATGCAAAAATATATTTCCATGTATGGCTGGGGAGTAACTGAAGTTTGGGTAGATATGCGTCGTTATCATTACACAGATCTTGATCCTGCAACTGGTCAACAAGTGTACAGGGAGTTTGCTCCACCTACGGGCATTGATCTTTATACAAACAATTTAGGTAAGTGGATTTATAGAGTAAGACCTCGCTACAATTCTGAATACCTCTATAATGTTGATGAATTAAACCGTTTAGGAGCTTTTGCACCTGATTACATCACTAAAGAATGCTGGTTTTCTAAACCTTAACCTAACAGCTAAACTGCAACTTATATGCAACTAAATTCTTTTTTCAAAACCGTGGCAATAGCCTTCACGGGAACAGCCATGCTAAGCTCTTGTCAAAAATCTTTTGACAAAAAGTTAGCGGTTGACTATTATACTGGGAGCGGATCTACTATTCAGGCATTTATTGGCACCGTGGGTGCTAGCCGTAATTATGTTTATGTAGATGGAAAGCCTGTAAATGGTGCTGCCTTAACTACTGGTAGTGTTTTCCCAACTACAGGATATGGGTATGGAGTAACCAGTGGACTTCGTAATATGATGGTAAGAGATACACTATCCACTTCTACACAGCCTCAATTATCATTTGCACAGAATTTTGAAATAGGCGGAAATTATACGGTCTTTACGTATGACACGACTACTGCACCAAAACAAAAAACTGTAAGAACAAATTTGGTGATCCCTAGTGATACTACCTGCCGTGTGCGCTTTGCCAACTTTGCGTATAATGGCTTAGCAGTAACACCTGCAGTTGATATTGTATCTCTTGGTAAAAACGAGGTTGTGGCAACAAATCTTCAGTATACTGACGTTACAGAATTTGTTGTTCATCCCACCCGAATTGGTACTGAAGCGTTTCAAGTAAGGTTAGCCGGAACAAGCACAGTGCTTGCTACTTCAACTGTTTCAACATTAATACCACAAAGAAGCTACACAGTTGTATACCGCGGCTCTCACAGCGCTACTAGTGGTACAAGTATCCGCGCTGTTAGCGTTTTCTTGAATTATTAATTTCAAGCTTATAACTATAAAAAGCCGTACTTACTAGTACGGCTTTTTTATTAACCTAAGTAGTTATTGGTCACGCAAAGAATGCATAACTGAGCATGATGGCGGTGATTACACCAACCAGATCAGCTAACAGCATTGAGCCAATTGCATAACGGGTATTCCTGATATTTACAGAGCCAAAATAAACAGCTACTACATAAAAGGTGGTATCTGATGATCCTTGTAAAACAGAAGAAAGGCGTCCTGCAAACGAATCAGGCCCAAAGGTTTTCATAGTATCTAACATCATTCCTCGCGCACCACTTCCACTCAATGGCTTAATTAATGCAGTGGGCAACCCATCTACAAAACGGGTATCCAGGCCAGTTAGTGAAAATAAAAATTTGATTCCATTAATTAGAAAATCGAAGCTTCCACTGGAACGAAGTAAACTTATAGCCACCAACATGCCAACAATATAGGGTATGATTCGAATTGCCGTATCAAATCCGCCCTTAGCACCCTCTACAAACGCATCAAAAACATCAATCTTTTTGTATAAACCACCCACTACGATGGCAACAAAAATGAATAGAATAATTCCATTACTTAATTGGGATGAAAAAAGTTGTGAGGCCATCGCGTCCAAGCGCATTACATAACTAACCAGTAAAGCTATAATAGCTGTTATGCCACCTACCCAACCGATAATTACGGGTTGAAATAAATTAATCTTTTGTCTCCACGATACAATAAAAAGTGCAGCCATCGTAGCAGCAAAAGTGGCAATCATACAGGGAATGAATATGTCGGTGGGATCCGCTGCACCCAAACCTGAACGATAAGCCATGATCGTTACAGGTATCAAGGTCAAACCAGAGGCATGTAGGGCTAAAAACATCAATTGCGCATTACTGGCTTCGTTTTTATTGGGATTGAGCTCTTGCAGACTTTCCATTGCTTTAAGACCAAAAGGAGTTGCTGCATTATCCAAATTGAGAAGGTTTGCAGAAAAATTCATCATCATATGTCCCGTTGCTGGATGTCCTTTAGGAACCTCAGGGAATATTCGAGAAAAGAAAGGCCAAATCAGTCTGGAAAGAAGCCTCACTCCCCCAGCCTTTTCCGCAATAGATAAGAAACCCATAAATAAGGCTAATATTCCAACCAGTGGCAAAATAATATCTAGAAACGCGTTCTTAGCAGTCTCAATCACGCCATCAACTTTTCTGACCAGTTTTGATTGAATATAGATGTAGCTACTAACCGTAAGACTTGGATACATTTTAGTGAAATAAGCGATTGAGTCCTGCTGTCTAAAATCGTGTAACAGAAAGCTTGCTTTTGCTGGTTCAGCAGTAGAAAAGTACCCGTATTCAGCTAGGAATGTAGAATAGTTTGCCGCTAAACCCAGGTGGGTAGGATTTCCCACAGATAGATAAAAAGTGGAATCATACCGATCTGAGGATTTGCCCGTTATCATTCTTACAAAAATCTTATCATCGCCATTCAATAATCGGCTACCCCCCACTATAAAGGCTATGAGGACAAAAGCAGCCCATATTCTGGTTAATGTCATAATTTAATTTGTTCCCTTGAAGATAGTAAAATCAAGTTGCTGGTTCCAAATAGAAGGGTGAATTCCTTTACATTTGCAACCGCTTACAAAAAGTAATACTTTCTTATTTATGGCACTTCAGGCTGGAATTGTTGGTTTACCCAACGTTGGAAAAAGCACTTTGTTTAACGCTGTCAGCAACAGCGCTAAAGCACAGGCCAGTAATTATCGATTCTGTACCATTGACCCCAATGTTGGATTAGTGGATGTGCCTGACAGCCGTTTAAATCAGTTGGCTGCCTTAGTGCAACCTCAAAAAATTATACCAACACAAATTGAAATTGTAGATATAGCAGGATTAGTACGAGGAGCCAGTAAGGGAGAAGGATTAGGAAATAAGTTTTTAGGTAACATTCGTGAAGTGGATGCAATTATCCACGTGATCCGCTGTTTTGAAGATGAGAATATTTTAAGAGATGAAGGTGCTATTAACCCCGTTGGCGATAAGGATATCATTAACACAGAATTACAATTAAAAGATCTGGAAAGTGTTGAGAAAAAGATTCAAAAAACGGAAAAACTGGTACGTGTAGATCCTAAATTAAAGGGCGAACTGGATGTATTATTGCGCTGTAAGGATCAGTTAGAAAAAGGGAAAAGTATAAGAGGGCTTCAACTCAGTAAGGAGGAGCGTTTAGCAATTGCAGATTTATTTCTGTTGACTGAAAAACCTGTCTTATACGTAGCAAACGTAGATGAGGCCTCGATGCATACTGGTAATAGATTTACTAAGGCTTTACAAGATGCCATTTTGCATGAGAATGCTGAGATGATCATCATGAATAACTCCATTGAAGCACAGATTGCAGAAATGGAGGAGCCGGCAGACAAGCAACTTTTTATGGAAGAGTATGCCATGAAAGAGCCTGCGCTGGATCGTCTCATACATAGCGCTTATAAATTACTTAATCTTTATACCTACTTTACTGCCGGGGTACAGGAAGTTAGGGCTTGGACTATTCAACAAGGCTGGAAGGCCCCACAAGCAGCTGGTGTAATTCATACTGACTTTGAAAAAGGCTTTATCAAAGCAGAGGTTATTGCCTTCCAAGATTATATACAATATGGTTCTGAATCAGCTTGTCGAGAAGCTGGCAAACTCCGTATTGAAGGAAAAGAATACGTTGTGAAAGACGGAGATGTGATGCATTTCAGATTCAATGTTTAATGTAAAATAAACATCACATCTGATTGATTTATCTAATTTTTATTCGCTTTCAGATAATCCAGCCATCATATACTCACGATTTAAACGGGCTATATTTTCGATTGAGATTCCCTTAGGGCACACTGCTTCACAAGCACCTGTATTAGTACAGGCTCCGAAGCCCTCCTTATCCATTTGAGCCACCATACTCAAGGCTCTTTTTTTCTTTTCAGGGTGCCCTTGTGGAAGCAAAGCCAAATGCGAAACTTTTGCAGATACAAATAACATGGCAGATGAGTTTTTACATGCAGCCACACATGCGCCACAGCCAATACAAGCTGCTGCCGCAAATGCTGAATCCGCTTTTTCCTTTTCAACCGGAATGGCATTTGCATCAACTGCATTACCTGTATTTACAGAGATATAGCCACCTGCTTGAATAATTCGATCAAATGCACTACGATCAACCATCAAATCTTTTACTACAGGAAATGAATTTGCTCTCCAAGGCTCAACCACAATAGTGTCCCCATCCTTATAAGCACGCATATGCAGCTGGCAAGTGGTATTCTGTTGCCATGGCCCATGGGGTCTACCATTAATATACATCGAGCACATTCCACAAATACCTTCACGGCAATCATGATCAAAAGCTATGGGCTCTTTTCCTTCCTTGATAAGCTTTTCATTCAGCACATCAATCATTTCCAGGAATGACATTTCGGAGGATATTTCCGCTACAGGATATGTCTCAAAATGGCCCGCAGTTGAAGCATTTTTCTGGCGCCATACTTTTAACGTCAGATTCATGGTATAGTGTTGCATAGAAAATATACAATTAATGAGTTGATAATTTATTTATAACTACGTTGAGAAGGCTTAGCCACTTCAAATTGAAGTGCTTCTTTGTGTAGCTGCCATTGGCTATCTCCTTGATACTCCCAAGCAGCTACATAGGCGTAATCCACATCATCTCTTTTTGCTTCGCCCTCTTCTGTTTGACTCTCCTCTCTGAAGTGTCCGCCACAACTTTCTTTTCTGTCTAACGCATCTTGACACATCAATTCTCCCAATTCAATAAAATCAGCTACACGACCAGCTTTGTCTAGCTCAGGATTCATTTGATCGCTACCACCGGGAATTCGAACATCAGACCAGAATTCTGCTTTTAATTGACGAATTGCAGAGATGGCCTCTTTCAAGCCCTTTTCGTCCCTTGCCATTCCGCATTTATCCCACATGATTCTTCCTAATCGCTTATGAAAACTTTCCACTGTTTGTTTTCCCTGAATGGAAAGTAGTTGATTGATTCGTGCTGCTGCCTTTTGCTCGGCCTCTTCAAATGCCGGATGTGATGTGGATATGGGCTTTGTTGCTATTTCATCAGCTAAATAATTGCCGATGGTGTAAGGAACCACAAAATAGCCATCTGCTAATCCTTGCATCAGTGCAGAAGCACCTAAACGATTAGCCCCATGATCACTAAAATTGGCTTCTCCTAATGCGTACAATCCTTTTACAGAGGTCATGAGTTCGTAATCCACCCATAAGCCTCCCATCGTATAGTGAACAGCAGGATAAATACGCATTGGCACCTCGTAAGGATTTTCACCCGTGATCTTTTCATACATATCAAAAAGGTTTCCATATTCCTCCTTGACCACTTCATTACCTAGTTTGATAAGCGTATTAGTATCTGGATTTGCAATACCAAGTTTGTTAGCTTCGGCTTTGCCATACTTGTTAATCAAGTTGAATTTGAAATCCAAGTAAACAGCTTGCCCTGTAGTCCCTACTCCATAACCCGCATCACATCGCTCTTTAGCAGCGCGTGAGGCCACATCACGCGGTACTAAATTTCCAAAAGCAGGGTATCTTCTCTCTAAGAAATAATCTCTTTCCTCCTCTGGTATATCGTTAGGAGCTCGCTTATCCCCCTTAAGAGCTGGCACCCAAATTCGTCCATCATTACGTAGTGACTCTGACATCAATGTTAATTTGGATTGATGGTCTCCACTAACGGGTATACAGGTAGGATGAATTTGTGTAAAGCAAGGATTTCCAAAATAAGCTCCTTTCTTATGCGCTTTCCAGGCTGCAGTTACATTACTTCCCATCGCATTCGTAGAGAGATAAAACACATTACCATAACCTCCTGTGCACAATAAAACGGCATGTGCAAAATGTCTCTCTAGTTGTCCCGTAACTAAATTACGGCAAATAATTCCACGCGCTTTTCCATCAATGACAACTACGTCTAACATTTCATGACGCGTATGCATCTTTACTTTTCCTAAAGCCACCTGCCTTTCCAAGGCTTGATAGGCGCCAATCAATAATTGTTGTCCAGTTTGACCCGCTGCATAAAAAGTTCTTTTAACCTGCGTTCCGCCAAATGATCGATTATTCAATAAACCGCCATATTCGCGTGCAAATGGTACACCTTGTGCAACACACTGATCAATGATATTTACGCTAACCTCTGCTAAACGATGCACATTTGCTTCACGGGCACGGTAGTCCCCTCCCTTGATTGTATCATAAAACAGTCGGAAAACAGAATCTCCATCATTCTGATAATTCTTAGCCGCATTTATTCCACCTTGTGCAGCAATAGAGTGGGCCCTTCTTGGGGAGTCCTGAAAACAAAAAGCTTTTACCTGATAACCTAGTTCTCCCAGTGAAGCTGCTGCAGAGGCACCCGCAAGTCCGGTTCCCACAACAATGACTTCAAGCTTTCTTTTATTAGCCGGATTCACCAACTTACAGTGCCCTTTGTAATCAGTCCATTTGTGTTCAAGTGGGCCTGCTGGTATTTTGGAATCAATCATAGAAAAATATTACTAGATTAAAAATTATTTTACCCAACCTGCGTACATACTAATTGGCATTAATGCAAATGCCAGTGAAACCACTATTGAAAAAAACATTCCGGCATTTTCTATAATTTTCAAATACCTAGGATTACTAACCCCCAAAGTTCTAAATGCACTTTGAAATCCATGCATTAAATGCCAAGCTAGAGAAAGACAGCCAATGGAGTAGAGAACCACTACGGGTAAATTACCTTGAAATACATTCAACATTTCACCATACAAATTGTGATACTCTTTACCATCAATAAGAACTGGCTCCAAACCTGTAATCCTACTTGGCACCCAGAAATGAGCTAGATGCATGACCAAAAAAAGAAACAGCAAGGTTCCGAGTATACCCATACTACGGCTATACCACTTACTACCTTTATTTCCCAAAGATACCGCATAGCCCTTTTTTCTAGCAGCACGATTACTAAGCTCCAGCGACCACCCTTGGAAAATATGAAGAATAAACCCTGCAAAGAGACCTATTTCTAATAAACGAGGAACAACATTGGCTCCCATAAAATGGGCTGCCTTATTGAACATTACTCCACCGTCCATTGCCCAAATACAGGCATTCAATCCTACGTGTACAATTAGGAACAGAATCAAAAAGATTCCTGTCAACCCCATAGTCCATTTCCTACCCACAGAGGAATTGAACAATGCAGACCATTTCATCGGCTAGAAATTATAAGGTTAGCGATAGTAAAATTCAAGCAATTCTTCAGGTTGCAAAATTAACAAGCCACCGGTAAAAAATGGCAAAGAATTTTGTAAAAAACGCTCTTTTTCAACTTTATAGATCAGCACCTGGAAGAGAGTACGCCAAGACTATGCCCACTTTTTTGAAAAGGTGAAAAGGCTTGTAGATACGCCAATCTTTCAGGGTGATTAAGGGCAAATATCGATTAAGACCCGCTTGTTGAAATTCCAGGGAGCTGGAGACCGAAAGATTCAAACAGACGGCCCAACCTCCTCTTTCACTCAATTCTTCCTTCCATTCCTCATAATAATCAGTGCCATCAAAATGGAAATTCAAAACATTTTCGCCTATCAAGATAAAGTGCAAGATCCCCTGCTCCATAAATTTTTCAAGTACTTCTCTTTTCAACTGCATGATATCATTTTCTAATGCATCATTCCATTCTCCCAGCAACTCAATCACTATATAACGCTCCTCATAATCTGCCATCAATACCTTTAAATAAAGGGTCCTACTTCCAAACTCGTCCCATTGTGGATGAATGTAGTAGTTATAGACTGTTTGCGAGAACTCAAACTCAGAATACGTTCTACCATGAAAGGGAGAATTTGGGTCCTGTTCACTACAATAGATGTGCTGCCAATTATAAAATGGCTCCAACGTATGCATGCGAAATAGTTATAGAAGCGCTAACGCTTTTTTGACACTTCCTGCTTTAAGCAAAAGTTCCTTAGCCAACTCATAAGACTCAAGTTTAGCTTTTTCCATCAACATCTTGGTCCCTCTATCCACTAACTTTTCATTAGTAAGCTGCATGTTGACCATCTTATTATCTTCTACCCTGCCTAATTGAATCATCACCGATGTAGAGATCATATTAAGTACTAGTTTCTGTGCAGTTCCACTTTTCATGCGTGTACTTCCCGTTACAAACTCAGGCCCTACTACCACTTCAATGGGATAATCAGCAGCTGCACTTAAAGGGGATTGAGGATTACAACAAATACTACCTGTTACGATTCCATTTTGGCGACAATGCTGCAATGCCCCAATAACATATGGCGTAGTTCCACTTGCGGCTATTCCTATTACAACATCTTGAACTGTTAAAGCATGTGTATTCAAGTCCATCCATCCTTGCTCCCAACTATCTTCGGCATTTTCCACCGCCTTTGTTATGGCTTGTTCGCCTCCGGCAATAATACCAATCACCAAACCGGGTGGAACGCCATAAGTAGGTGGACATTCACTTGCATCTACAATACCCAATCTACCACTGGTGCCTGCCCCGATATAAAATAAGCGTCCCCCCATGAGCATTTTATCAGCAATCACTTCAACCAGTTTTTCAATTTGGGGAATAGCATTGGCAACCACGGTAGGGACTTTTTGATCCTCTTGATTGATCAGTGTCAACAATTGGCTGACAGACATCTTTTCCAAGTGCCGATACAAACTGCTTTTCTCCGTTATACGTTCAAAACTCATACTACTTTGAATGATAGGTTATTAATCCTTGCATGGGATTACGAAGTATGCTACCCAACTCAAATTCATAATGCTCACATAATTGCTTCACAACATCTCTAAATACAAAGGAAACTCCACCGGTGAAATGTAAGGGAAATTTCCAAACTTCCGTATATCTACATAGGTGTTGGAAGAAAAAATCATTGATTCCATCCTCCAGAATATTTTCGATCATATAATGACCCCTATTTTCTGCCAAAAATGTAGTGAAAGACGCCAAGTACCTATTAGGAAGTGGCTTCTTATAAACACTTTCCAAAATTTCAGCCGGTGAAGTAGTAAAACTCAAATCAAATCGACCCCTGAGTTCCTCATCAAAAATTCCATAGAGATAATACTGAATCACTTTTTTTCCCAAGTATGCGCCACTTCCCTCATCACCCAACACATATCCTAGCCCAGGACTGTTTCTTGCTATTTTTTTACCATTGTAATAGCAAGAATTTGAGCCTGTTCCTAAAATACAAGCAATCCCTTTTTCCTTGCCACATAGCGCACGTGCAGCACCCATAAGATCATGCGTTACCTCAATGTTAGCGGCAGGAAATAGAAGCGAAAGTGCTTTAGATACAATTTTAGCATTAGCTGGATTTGCGCACCCTGTACCATAGTAAAAAACTTCCTGGATAGCTACTTTTTTTAATCTTGGCAATAACTCTTGCTGCAATAATGAAATAACTTCAGCTGTACTTAAGAAATAAGGGCTTATCCCAGCGGTTAACAGCTTACGCTTACTAGATCCCTCTAGGAGACACCACTCGGTTTTTGTAGCTCCACTATCTGCGATCAATTTTACAGTAGCCATTGTTCAACCAACACAAAATAGGTTCAAAACAAATAAGTTAACTTGCACAAGTTACGCAAAATATAGGCCTGAATGGGAAATAAAAAAAGGGATACGGCACTACCAACAATCATTGCTATTGCACTTATACTATTTCTCTTTGCAAGTCAATTATTTTTCCCTGGATCCAAATTATTTGGACATAATAAGCAATCTACATTTCAGCAGGTACTATCATTAATTGATAGTAAATATGTAGATGCGGTCAACCTTGACAGCCTAACGTCTACTGCCGTTGAGGAACTCCTTGAAAAATTAGACCCCCACTCTAGTTATTTTAACTCCGAAGAAGTAGCTGCATCTACGGAATTACTACGCGGACATTTTGAAGGCATCGGTGTTGAGTTTAGTCTCTTTCATGATACAGCAACTATTACCTATGTGATTCCTAATGGCCCCGGAGAAAAAGCGGGTCTTCAATCAGGCGATCAATTGTTACGCGCAAACAGTTTTTCACTTACTGGAAAAAGCGTATCAACAGACTCCATTCGATTACTCGTCATGGGAGAGAGAAATTCATGGGTTGAGCTAGCCGTATTTAGAAATCAACAAACAGTAAAAATAAAAGTACAACGCGATCGTATACTATTACCAGCAATTAGTGCTGCCTATTTGATAGAACCTCATACCGGCTACATACGCTTAGCGCGTTTTTCAGAAAGCAGCTATGAGGAGTTTATGCAAGCTGTAGAGCAATTAAAGAAACAAGGAGCACAACAACTTGTGTTAGACCTGAGAGGTAATGGAGGAGGCTTATTAGCGGAAGCAGTGGACATAGCAGATGAATTTCTTGACCAGGATAAGTTGATTGTTTACACAGAGGGACAAAAAATTGGCAAACAGGAATTTCGATCTCGAAGACCTGGACAATTTGAAAAAGGAAAAGTGGTGCTTTTAATCGATACGTTTTCTGCCAGTGCCAGTGAAGTACTTGCAGGAGCCATTCAAGATTGGTGCCGAGGTAAAATAATAGGACAAACCTCCTATGGCAAGGGATTAGTGCAAGAAGAATATCAACTTAATTCAGGTGCCGCGCTACGACTCACAGTAGCGAGATACTACACCCCACTAGGCAGATGCATACAATTACCCTATAAGGCGGAGGATACTTTACGCAACAACCGTTATTTTATCAACCCATGCGGTGACACCTTAAAAGAAGAAAATGGTATCGCACCCCAAATAAGAACCGCACACAATCATGACTCCTCATTGCTTACATCAGTACCACTTTTAAAGGCAATACCTTTACTTAATAAATTCTCCTTTCAAATTTATCAGGAGTATTTTGCAAAAATTAATGTTAAAAGTACCCCCTTGTCCTTGCTAGCTGATACACTGTTGATCAAAGAAATCTGGAATAAATGGGTACGCATTGAGAACGGGTCAAGCGCAACACGATCAAACTATACTGCTACAGAAAAGGTATTTTTAATAGAAAGAATCGTAGCTACTATCGCAAGATACAAATGGAGAGATAATGGTTATTTTCAGATTTTGAACGCTAACGACAACACTATTCGCATAGCATTAGAATCAATCAATAGCAATGGATATAAAAAATAACATCCTGGAAACTATAGGGAATACGCCGCTTATTCGCCTTAATAAAATAACTAGTGAGATGCCTTGCGAAGTCCTGGCAAAAGTTGACTACTTTAATCCCGGTAACTCTATCAAAGACAGGATGGCGTTAAAGATGGTAGAGGTTGCCGAGCAGGACGGGCGTTTAAAGCCTGGTGGCACCATTATAGAAGGAACTAGTGGCAATACGGGCATGGGGTTAGCACTGGCTGCAGTAGTGAAAGGATATAAATGCATTTTTGTAACCACCGATAAACAATCAAAAGAAAAAGTTGATATTCTAAAAGCAGTAGGTGCAGAAGTTATCGTTTGCCCAACCAACGTATTACCGGAAGACCCCCGGAGTTATTATAGTGTTGCGGCTCGTTTAGCTAAAGAAATTCCAAATTCCTGTCATATGAATCAATATGACAATCTAGCTAATAGACAGGCCCACTACGAGTCTACCGGACCAGAAATCTGGAGTCAAACAGATGGGAAAATAACGCATCTGATTTGTACAGCAGGTACGGGGGGAACCATAACGGGAACCGCGCAATATCTTAAGGAGAAAAACCCCTCTATTCAGATTTGGGCTATAGATGTTTATGGATCCTTGCTCACCCATTACTTTAGAACAGGTCAAATTGATATGAACGAAGTAAAACCGTATGTGAGTGAGGGATTCGGAGAAGACTTTGTTCCAAAGAATTATGACATGCAATTTATTGATCACTTTGAACAAGTGACTGATAAAGATGGCGCCATCATGGCTAGGAGGTTAGCAAAAGAAGAGGGTCTATTCTGTGGATTTAGTGCAGGAAGTTGTTTGCAAGGTTTATTTCAATTAAAAAGCAAACTTAAAAAAGGCGATTTGCCTGTTTGTATCTTACATGACCATGGCAGCCGCTATGTAGGAAAAATTTACAATGATCAATGGATGATGGAACGTGGATTTCTGGATGTAAAAACCATACGAGAAATTATCCGAAGTAGAGGTGCTAAAAAATTGATAACCGTTACGCAGCAACACACCGTATCCGAGGCGGTTGAGCTGATGAAAAAGTATGACATTGAACAAATTCCCGTCATGGAACAGGAGCAACCTATTGGTGCCATAAGTCAATATGGGCTTTTTAAAAAAATATTCGCGGATCCAGATTTAAAAAATGCCTCGATTAAAGCTGTAATGGAAAATGGATTTCCCCTTGTACCCTTTGATAGTCCTCTAGAGAAACTCACGCAATACATCAGCAAAGAAAATGGCGCTGTTTTAACGCGCGACGAGACTGGGGCCTATCATATAATCACAAAATATGATGTTATAGCTGCGTTAGGCAACGCTTAAAAAAAATAGATTTGCAACAACTAAACTATCCTGTCCTATGAAAAAATATCGTGCGGGCGTATTGCATGGTGAAGAATTAAAAGCCCTTTATCAAGATGCGATTGAGAATAATTTTGCCCTTCCTGCAGTTAATACCATTGGTACAAATTCCATTAATGCCACCTTGGAGACTGCAGCGAAAGTGAATTCTCCAGTAATCATTCAGTTTTCAAATGGCGGAGCACAGTTTATAGCTGGAAAAGGCATGCCAAATGACCAACTACAGGGAAATATACAAGGGGGGATCTCTGGAGCGCTTCACGTGCACAATGTGGCAAAATACTATGGCGTACCAGTTATTCTACACACCGATCATGCTGCAAAAAAATGGCTTCCTTGGATTAGCGGATTGCTAGATGCTGGTGAGACTTATTTTAAAGAAAAAGCCCAGCCACTTTTCAGCTCACACATGTTGGATTTAAGTGAAGAACCCATTGAAGAAAATATTGCAACTTCTGTCAATTATTTCAAACGAATGCAACCACTAGGCATGAGTATAGAAATTGAATTAGGCGTGACTGGTGGAGAGGAAGATGGCGTAGATAATTCAGATGTTGAAAATTCAAAACTATATACGCAACCTTCTGAAGTTGCATACGCGTATACCGAGTTGAGTAAGGTGAGCCCTCTCTTCACGGTAGCTGCTGCATTCGGAAATGTTCATGGCGTTTACAAACCTGGAAATGTTGAATTAAGACCCATTATTCTCAAAAACAGTCAGGACTATATACAACAACAATTCAAAACTGGATCAAAACCGGTTTATTTTGTATTTCATGGCGGAAGCGGTTCTCCACAAGAACAAATCCGTGAGGCCATTTCCTATGGCGCCATTAAAATGAATATTGACACAGATTTACAGTGGGCTTTTTGGGATGGCGTCCTGACAAATTACAAAAAGAATGAAGCCTATTTGCAAGGACAATTAGGCAATCCAGAAGGAGATGACAAACCAAACAAAAAATACTACGATCCCAGAGTATGGTTACGTAAAGGAGAAGAAGCCTTTATCAAACGACTGGAAATTGCATTTGAGGATTTAAACTGTATTAACAGAAATGCTTGATTAATCAGGCCCGTTTAGCAGTAGCGGGCATTTCCTTTATCATATCTTTCATGGTCTTAATCCCTTGCTCAACGTAAATATCTTTGCCAAGTGATTTTAACCAGCGCTCAAAACGTTCCTGCTTGGGTTTGTCGTTGGACCACCTGTTTTCCTCTCCTTGTAAAGCATTTACTTGTAACGAGGTTCTGCCTTGTTGTAATAAATCTAATCGTTTAACTGCGGCTCTTACTTGCTCCTGTGCTTTTTTATATGTATCCAATTGAAGATTCACAATACTTTCATTTTGCTTGGAAAGTAGTGACGCCGTGCTGTTGATTAATTGAAAAAGAGTATCGTGACTAATTCTTTGACTTGCAAGCGAAACAACAGTATCTTTTAGATAAGAGGGCGTCCAAGTAATGTAAGGTGTTTTAGCAATTTGATCCCAAGGGAGCGACTCTTTTGTATCCTTTTCTCTAAACTTTAAATACTCCATATTATCAGGAATAATCACATCTGGGGTAACACCCTTTAATTGTGTAGAGCCCCCGTTTACGCGATAGAATTTTTGTAACGTAAGTTTCACTGTCCCCAATTCAGCATTGGTAGAGGAAAATCCGTACTGCGGATCCAAGCCTATATTGCGCTGTACCGTACCCTTACCATATGTTGAACTGCTGCCCATCACAATGCCTCTACCGTAATCTTGTATAGCTGCAGCAAAAATTTCAGAGGCAGATGCACTAAATTCATTTACTAACACCACCAACGGCCCCTCATATTGGATAGCCCTGTCCTTGTCCCTCAAGATGGTAGCTGGTCGGTCTCTGTCCTTCACTTGTACAATGGGGCCCTCAGCTATAAATAACCCAGCCATTTGCACCACATCGTATAAGGAGCCTCCCCCGTTGTTTCTAAGGTCAAATATTAAACCGCTTATTCCCTCCGCCTTGAGCTTGACCAACTCATTCGCAACATCAGTGAAGCAGCGGGGCCCGTTTGGGTTTTCAAAGTCAGCATAGAAATCAGGAAGATACAAATAGCCAATTTTTTTACCATCCTCTAAAAATACCGCGCTGCGTGCATACCCCTCATCTTGGACGATTCGGTCCCTGATTAATGAGACTACTTTGATAGTGCCATCGATTTTTCGCAAGGTAAGCCTAACCTCTGAGTCTTTCTTACCCCGAATTAATTTTACCGCATCTGTTGTCATAAAACCTGTAAGATCAACTGGCTCTTCCTCAGCCTGTCCTACTTTGAGAATTATATCCCCAGCCTGGATTTGACCAGACTTATAGGCAGGACTTCCTGCAACAACACTGGTAATCTTAATATTTCCTTCATCATATTGAAGCGTAGCCCCGATACCAAAAAATTGACCACTCATCTCTTCATCAAAATAGCGTTTATCAACTGGTGGCATAAACTCCGTATGAGGATCCATAGTGGTTGTTATGGTGTTAACGAATAAATTAAACTTATCGTCCTCATTGAATTTATTTCTAAATCGATCAAAAGTCCGGGCCATTATTTTCCCAACTTTATCACGCGCCTCTTTCTCCAATTCCTCAGCACTCTTGTTATTTTTAGTGTCTTTCTCACTAGCTTTTTGATTCAGGTCTAAACCTTCCGCATATCTTTCTAGTGCCATGTATTTCAGCTTGTTTCTCCAGCGTTGTTCTCTTTCTGATTCAGTAAGCGAAAAATCCAATTTCGCAGCATCTAACACTACTTCCTCATTAGCGGTAAAGGCAAACGAATTGGATAATATCTTCTGATACAATAACTCCGCTTCCTGAACACGAGTGGTGAAAAGATTGCCAGCTGCTTTGAAAAAAAGAATTGGCGCTCCAGTTAACTCATCGTCAATTTTTGCTTCATAGACTTGTAAGGCAGCAATATCTTTCTTCAGAAAAATATTTTTCTCAGGATCAAGTTCAGTAATATAACGATAGAAAACGCGCTTAGAAAAGGCGTCATCAATTTGCTGAGGACTGTAGTGCCCATCTGTTAACATCTTACCAACCAGAAACATGATTTTTTCATACTTGTCTGGAGGTAGGTTTGTTTTGCTTTTTCCTAATAATTGAGTAGTAACTACCGATCCAATTAAGACCAATACCACCAGCACGCTAATTCTCTTCATAGTCAACCAATGTTTTAAGTATGAAAACATAGAAATCAAAAATAATGTAAAATGAGCCCCTATTTTTTTAAGAAGCAGGTTTTTACCTAATTTTGCAACTCCTTAACCCCTTCACCCGTTGAAGATTAATAGGATACCTGGTGGTTATAGCTCAGTTGGTTAGAGCATCAGATTGTGGTTCTGAGGGTCGCCGGTTCGAGCCCGGTTAGCCACCCATCACCTCGTCTTCGGACGAGGTTTTTTTTAATAAAATACCTCAAAAACGGGCTTAAGGTTGAACAATCACCTCTCATATACGTTATGAACCGTTTAAATCATCGATGAAACCTATCCGCAGGCGTATTCCAACTTACTCGTTTAATAATCATAATATTAGCATGATAATTCGTTATTGCCTTTTGTTAAGTTTTTTTGCTTTTGCAACGGCTGACGCACAACCACCTTTATCTATGTCACGGGGTGGCGCAAATAATCGTCAGATCCCCAATGGAAGCTTCTATGGCAAGGTGCTGGAATCTTCATCCGGAAAGCCTATTGAATTAGCCTCAGTTCAACTACTACAGAATAAGCTGGATACCCTAACCAAAAAGAGAAAAGATGTTGTTATAGCAGGCATGTTAACACGAGCCAATGGCGAGTTCCGGCTTGAAAACATACCCGCCTTTGGACAATTCAAGCTTCGTATCAATGTGGTAGGTTATAAGACCATCGAACAAACCATTGGCTTTGACCTCAAAATGCCCACAGCTGGAAACACTGATTTCACTGCTATGATTGCTGCACTTGACAAGGACCTTGGAAACATCAAAATAGATATTGTAGAAAAAACACTAGAAAATGTAACCGTAAGTGCCAATACAGGAGGATTAAAACTTGGAATTGATCGAAAAGTTTTTAGTGTAGATCGAAATATAGTTTCAGCAGGTGGAACCGCTGTTGACGTAATGCGTAATGTCCCTTCAATTAATGTTGACCTGGATGGGAATGTGACAATGCGAAATAATGCACCGCAATTATTCGTAGATGGCAGACCCACCGTATTAAGTTTAGATCAAATACCAGCGGACGCGATCGAGAGCGTAGAAATTATTACTAACCCTTCTGCAAAATTTGATGCCTCAGGAGGCACGGCCGGCATTCTAAATATTATTCTCAAAAAAAATAAACGCGTAGGCTATAGCGGCAATATTCGCACCAACATTGATTCCCGGGCACGGGTGGGTGGCGGAGCAGACATTAATATTAGACAGAATAAACTCAATTTCTTTGGCAGTTTGAACTATAACATGCGTAAGTCGATCAGTGCGGGAAATACCGAACGAACTACACTCATTGCAAACCCTAACACTTTTCTAAAACAAGAAGACAGTAGTATCTCCAAGGGCAATTTTCTGTTTTTCAGAGGAGGTGTTGACTATTTTATAGATAATCGTAACACCTTTTCGGTTTCGATAAATAAAGGAGGCGGCAAGTTCACTCCTACCAATGATAGTTATAGTACCATAGACTCGCTCTTTACACCTAGTACGCGATCCTACAATGATCGTTTCTCTAACTCTTCAAGTGAATTTAACTTCACAGGACTAAGCGCTAGTTTTAAGCATCTATTTCCACGAGCAGGTGAAGAATGGTCTATTGACTTTACACAAAATATAAGTAAGAGTGAAAATAGCAACGAGATTCGCACAACCTATTACACCAGTCTATTAAGTTCCTTTGTTAAAATTCAAGACCAATTGCAAGCAGGATCAGGAGACAACACTAATGTAGTAATTCAAACTGATTACACCCTTCCCTTATCCGATAAGGTAAAGATAGAAACAGGCTTACGAGGCCAATGGAGAACGGTCGATAATAAGAATAATTTCTTTATTAAAACCGCTACTGGTACCATTCAAATACCAAGTTTGTCAGTAAACTACACCAGCGACGATAATGTATTTGCAGCATATGCCACCCTTTCCAAACAGGTTAGCAATTTTGGCTATCAAATTGGACTACGCGCCGAGCGGTCTGATTACAATGGCTTCTTGCCAGATAGAAATGAAAAATTTTCAATAGCTTTTCCTGTAAGTCTTTTCCCCAGTCTTTTCATCAGCAACAAGCTAAAAAAGAATGCTGAACTACAACTTAATTACACCCGAAAAATAAATCGTCCAAATTTTTTCCAACTTTATCCCTTTACCGATTATGCGGATTCGCTGAACCTTAGCAGAGGAAATCCTGGCTTGATTCCAGAATTCACCAACTCTTTTGAACTTTCTTACCAAAAAACCTACGCCAATAAAAATAATTTATTGGGCTCCCTCTATTTTAAACATACAGACAATCTGATTACCCGCTACCAAGATAAAGAAACCAATCCCATCACTGGAAAAGAGGTGCTGATCAATACGTTTATAAATGCCAATTCTAGCTATGTAACGGGTGCGGAATTAGTGGCAAAAACAAAGATTAATAACCAATGGGATTTGACAAGCAATTTTAATTTATTCACTTCAGCTATACAGCTTGCTTCCACTTTTGAAAATGCGATTGACCCATTTGTAAGCTACCAGATCAAGCTCAACAATATCTATAAACTGCCCAAAAACATCACACTTCAGCTTTCTGGAGAATATCTATCCAAGTCAGTTCTTCCCCCGGGTGGTAGCGGTGGCGGCGGCGGAGGACGTTGGGGCGGTGGCGGAGGTGGTATGTGGGGAGGCGGCATGTGGGGTCAGGCTAGTGCAGCACAAGGATATCAAAAAGCAAACTATTTTATAGACGCCGCTATACGTGTTGAGTTAGGGAAAAATAAACAGACCAGTATTTCGCTTAATATGAACGATGTATTACGAACAAGACGTCAACAGCTATACTCAGCATCCTCCTTGTTCACACAAGATGTTTTCAGAAGAAGAGATCCACAATTACTCAGACTAAATATTAATTGGAGATTTGGAAAGTTTGATCCAAATTTATTCAAACGAAAAAGCACCAAATTAATGGGAGAGGGTATGGAAAATATGAACCTTTAAATTTAATTACCTTATAGGTGTATAGAGGCAAGTTCCTCTACTCTACCCTGCCCAGTGCGTATCATTCTAGCCGGGAATTTTTGAACAACTATGTAGTCATGGGTGGCCATAACAACTGCTGTATTGTAATCACGGCTGATATGAAACAACAGTTTCATAATCTCATCTGACATTTCTGGATCTAGATTACCTGTTGGCTCATCTGCTAAAATAAGCTTGGGAGAATTCAAGAGCGCCCTTGCTATATCAATACGTTGTTGCTCACCACCGCTTAACTCAAAAGGCATTTTAAAGCCTTTAGACTTCAAACCTACTTTATTAAGTACATCTGCAATCTTTTCATCCATCAAACGCTCATCTGTCCAACCGGTAGCCTTTAGCACAAACTTTAAATTCTCGTTTACATTACGATCTGTCAAAAGTTGGAAATCTTGAAATACTACTCCAAGTGTTCTACGCAAAAAAGGAACACGTTTCCAATCCAGCTCTTTTAAATCAAATCCTGCTACAGTGCCAGTTCCTTCCACTAGCGATAATTCGCCATAAAGTGTTTTTAAAAGGGAAGATTTACCAGATCCGGTTTTACCAACCAAGTACACAAATTCACCTTTATTTACGGTCAAATTCACATCCTGTAATACAAGGGCTGAACCTTGATAGATATTCACATGCTGTAATGAAATTATTGAATCTGACATAGTAGGATTTATTACAAATTAGTAAATAGAAAAAAGAGTATCAAAAGACCAATGATTGATTTTGGTGTTGAATATGTAGTTCTTTTTTTACACCGGCTTCCACGCGTCCGATGATCTGGGCTGCCACCCCAAAGGAAGCCGCGATATCGATAATAGCCTGCGCCTGGTGGGGGTCTGTGTAAATTTCAAGTCTGGTTCCCATGTTGAATACTTGCATCATCTCTCGCAAATCAGCATTACTAGCCTGCTGAATCAATTTAAATATTACGGGCGGGATAAAAAGATTGTCTTTTATGACCTTAAAATTTCCCGGTAGGTATTTTAAACATTTTGTTTGTCCACCACCACTACAATGAATGAGACCATTCACCGCGGTTGGCATTTGCGCCAGCAGTTCTTTTATCACAGGAGCAAAGGTCCGGGTAGGACTTAGCAATAATTGTCCAATGGTATACCGATTTTCCTGATCAACAATTTCACTGCTTAGCTTGTAAGGCCCCGAGTAGGCTACATCCAATTCCATAGCTGGGTCCAGGGATTCAGGATAATTAGTCCGATAGGAATCATTCAATAAATCATGTCGAGCACTGGTTAGACCATTACTGGCAATACCGCTATTATAGGCGCTTTCATAAGAAGCTTGACCAAAGCTAGCCAAACCCACAATAACATTACCAGGCTGTATTTTTTCATTGGTGACCAAATGAGATTTAGGCCATCTGGCCGCCATTGTTCCATTAATGGCTATAGTGCGAACAACATCCCCCACATCTGCCGTTTCGCCACCCATAAATTGAATAGCTACTCCATGTTGGCTCATTTGATCAAAAAAAGAACTAGTTCCGTCTATGATAGCAGCTAAAACTTCGCCAGGAATCAATTTTTTATTTCTATCAATAGTTGAGGAGAAGAGCAGTGAAGAAGTGACACCCACACAAAGCAGGTCATCTAAATTCATTACAATGGCATCTTGTGCAACCCCCTTCCAAACTGAAAGATCGCCCGTTTCGCACCAATAGAGATAAGCTAGAATTGACTTGGTGCCGGCCCCATCTGCATGCATAATTGAGACCCACTCATTATCGTTGTTCAAATAATCAGGATATACTTTGCAAAATGAATAAGGGTAGAGTCCGGGACTCAGCCGTTTTATAGCAGCATGTACATCCTCTTTTTGGGCTGAAACACCTCTTTTTGCGTAACGTGACATGTGGTACAAATTTACTGATTCCTTCTGGTTCGGTCAACTGAGCTGGTACAACTATCTTTGCACTCCAAATGCAAGTACATACCGCATTAGATACGCTTCCTGCTTTTAAAAAGGCTGTAATAACCATTGGAACTTTTGATGGCGTTCATAGTGGACACAAAGAAGTTTTACATGCACTCAAGCGTACCGCTGCAATGGTTTATGGAGAAACTGTATTAATAACGTTTGACCCCCACCCCAGAAAAATAGTTAGCTCTGCTATATTGGGTATCCGGTTATTAAATACGCTAGAGGAGAGAAAACAATTGCTGGCAAAGGCAGGGATTGACCACCTGGTGGTAGTGCCTTTCACAGAAAAATTTGCAAATCTCACCGCTACTGAATATATCGAGGACTTTCTAGTAGCCTATTTCAAACCACATACAATTATTATTGGGCATGATCACCAATTTGGAAGAAATAGACAAGGTGACTACGCATTGCTACACGCTAAAGCAGCACAGTTTGCGTATGCGTTAAAAGAAATTCCCCGAAAACTAGTTGAAGACATAACCATCAGCTCTACCAAAATCCGCGAACATCTTTCCCGTGCCGCTATTGCTGAGGCTAATAAGTTATTGGGGTACCCCTTTTTCTTTAGCGGCACTGTAGTACATGGTAATAAAATTGGTAGAACACTAGGGTATCCAACCGCTAACCTGAAGATTGAAGACCCAGAGAAAATTATCCCCGGGAATGGCATCTATGCTGTATTTGCAAAACCAGCCGGAGCACCGCATTTATATAAAGGAATGATGAGTATTGGTTTTCGTCCTACGGTGGATGGGAAAAGCCGCGTTATTGAAGTAAATATTTTTGATTTTGATCAAGAGATTTATGGTGAAGTACTAGAAGTACATATGGTCGCATACTTACGTGAGGAAAAGAAATATGAGTCATTAGCAGGTTTGATTGAGCAACTGGGTAAGGATAAACAAAACAGCTTACAAATTCTTTGACACTCCCTAGTTGGTAGTCATTTTAAAGATCAACTCTTTCAATAAAGCAGCATCTTCCGTTGCAGGCGCTCCAACTCCTACAGACTTTAAGTTATACTGATGCAAAAGCAAGAGCGTAATTTCTGTACCTTGATAGCCATATAGTCGAGCAGCCTCTTTGTAATTTCGAATAGAAAATGGAGGAATACCAAGCTGAGCTGCTACAGAACGCTCATCAGCATTTTCGGTCCCAAATAGCATATACACTTTGGAAAAAAAACTGTATAAAAGTGGTAAGATCAATTGAAGCGGAGCCGCTTTTGGGTTTTGCTTAAAATATTGGATTATCCTAAAAGCTTTCGTAAAATCCTTTAAGGCCAAAGCATGCTGCAATTCAAAAACGTTAAAATCCTTACTCACTCCAACAAATCGCTCAATAACATTTTCGTCAATTACTGTACCCGCGCTGCAGTTTAGTTGAAGCTTTTCAATTTCCTGTTCAATCCTACTAAGATCACTCCCCAAATGGTCCACCATCAACATCAAAGCCCTCGGAGCAATCTTTAGTTGATTGGCTGAAAGACGCTTTTCTACCCAACTTGCAATTTCTTTTTCGTTTAGTTTTTTGAATGAAATATAAGTGCCTTTCTCCTTAATCAGACGAGCTACTTTTTTCCTATTGTCTAACTTTTTTTCTTTGTAGGCAACAATCAAGATGGTAGATAAAAGGGGTTGCTCAAAATAAGGTTCTAATTTTTCAATATCTCTTAACTGCTGCGCTTCTCTCAGAATTACCACTTGGCGCTCTGCAAACATGGGGTACCGACGACATTGATTCACAACTTCCGCCCAGGTTGTGTCGCGCCCATAAAATACCGTGCAATTAAAAGCGGCTTCTTCAGGCTTTAAGATGGTTTTTTCTGCTGCATTACTTAACTGATCAATAAAGTAGTTCTCCTCCCCTTCCAGCCAATAAAAAGGGCTGAATTGTCCTTTGGACCATCCCTTTAAAATACTTGCTACATCCACGGCTCTAAATTAAACGATTTGCCAAGCAACTTAAAAAAAAGTCCCGCCGAATGGCGGGACCTGAATACTTAAAACCCAGTAGTTACCCAACTGTTTTGTAACAATTAGAATAAGTTATATCCATAACTAACATAGTATAAGCCTCCAACATAGGGGCTTCCGAAGCCAGTACGCTGATAGTTGTTGGCGATGTTAGTACCACCAACACGGAAAGTGCTCTTTGGATTCTGCGGAGGACGGTAGGTAACCTGCGCATCCCACCATCCGAATGCAGGTAATGTCCCGGTAATAAAGGCTCCTTCGTAAAAATTACGATCTTGCCATTTGTAGACAACATTGAAGCCAACATTCTTGTAAACATTCTCATTGCGCATACCAATATTCACACGATATTTTGGCGCATTGAAGTAACCAACACTTCCAGTTTCTATATCTTGTAGTTTGTCAGAAAATACATTTCCGTATACCACATATTTTCTTACCCACTGGTACTCAAAACCAACACCCCATCCTGTAGAAGTAACAGGGTCAGCAGAGTTTTGAACGTAAGAAAGGTTAGTGCTTGAGAAAGGAGAGTACAAATCAGAATTTGCACCTGTGCGAGATTGCACAAGCGCTACACCAGCTATAAAGTCCTCATAACGGCTGAAATAATAATATGCATCAACAAGTAATTTTTTGGCTATTACACCTTTGTATCCAATTTCATAAGACTTAACTGTCTCAGGCTTTACGGGCTGGAATCGTGCACGAACCAGGCGATTGGAGTCAGCCAATGTACCCGCTCTATAAGAAAGCACACTCGCAGCAGTATAACCCGGACGAGTAGAATTCAGTTTGTAATAGTTCTGGAACTCGGGTAGACAACCCATCAACACGCCAGAACCAGTCACTAAACTGATATATTGGTTTTGGTTGGTAGGGAAACGATACGCAGTCTGGTAAGATAGACGCAAGAAATTCTCCTTAGCCAATTTGATTACTGCAGATAAACGAGGAGTAAAACGACCCTTGAAATTTGTTTGCTTGTCAAATCGTCCAGATGCGGTAACTGTTAATCCACCATCAAGCAGGCTTTTCTTCATTTGCAAATAACCACCATACTCGTTTACACGAATTAGTTGTGCCGTATCAGCAAAAAGTGTTCCCTGAGAATTTAAAACCCACTGTTTCCAGTTGGCTCCAGCCATGAGCTCTACTTTGTCTGAGAAACCACCCATATCTGAAATATTCAACTGTGTCTCTGCAGAATAGAAATCTGTTCTGTCAAGAAATAAAGCTCCGCCCTTACTGATTGGAGTTGCTTTGATACGGTTCATTGCATCATTAAATGCTTTTGTTCCGGGTATTAAACGTGTAGCATCAGCAGAGGATCTGGCAGCTTGGTGTAGTGTAAAATCACTGGCTAGTGCCCCATTCAAACGACGACCCTCAGAGAAGGTGCCAATATATAGTGGAAACCAACTACTGCTGGGGCTAGCTGTTTCATTCAAGAACGCACCTAAAGCGGTGGCATTGTAAGATTTACCAGCATTCTCCTGCGTGGTATACCCGCGAATAAACCAGTTTTTGTGACGCAGCTCTAACTTATGTTGCCCCATACTTAAGTTCTTCAAAGAATAACGGTCAGCACCAGTATAAACAGTTGTACCTGCACCAATGTAGCTATTAAAAGAAAGCTCAAGCTTGTCATTGAATTTATAATGAACGCCTCCATTGAAGCGAACATTCAACGTGTTATAATCTACTAATTGCTGCTCCTCATAACCCGTACGTGAAACAGTAGCTCCTCCAAAATAATTATTCTTAAGGCCATTATAGAAAGGGAACATTTGATCAATCAATGGCTTTAATTGAGGGCTGTTGATTGCACCCAATACAGGTGCTGGAAAGAACGGAAATGTATAGAAACCTTGGCGCTGCGCTTCGGTAGGATAACGAGGATTTCCAATAACGTTATAATAAGCGTTGAGCAACGATACAACATCTAGCGCTCCACCTGTAGCACCTAAAATACCCCCACGAATTGATCCTTGTACAAAATTTGCAAAAGCATTCATATTGGCTGCAGTCTCATCACCATAGATGTTGATACCATTGAAGTCAGAATTGTTAGTTCTGTTACCCGGCACCACAGCACTGAGGATTCCGATTTGAGCTTTGTTACGGTAGTCTTCAGCTTCCCAATCAGATCCTTTGACCACAGAGGCAGCTAACTTAATAGCCAATTTATTTTTATAGGCTTTTGCCCAACGGAAAGACCAATCATAGAAAGGTGCAGCCGCACGTTGCTTTTGATCAACATGCATCATTCCCTGTTTGATATTATAGCTAAAGCCTTGGTATTTGAAAGGATTCTTCGTATTGATAAGAACTGTTCCGTTCATACCACCAGAGCCATATAAAGCTGAAGAAGCACCAGATAAAACCTCAACGCTTTCTACATCTAAATCAGAGGGACCAACCATGCTTCCCACGGCAAAGTTCAAACCTGGAGCTTGGTTATCCATACCATCCATCAGCTGGTTAAGACGTGTATTACCACTGCTAACAAAGCCACGAGTAGTAACGGTACGGAAAGTCAAACTAGCCGTATGCACGTCTACGCCTTTTAAATTACCAATTGCCTCGTAGAAATTAGGTGCGGCAACATTGCGTAATGCATTTGAGCTCAAACGCTCCACTGTAACTGGAGACTCCAGAATACGGGTGGGCGTTCTAGTAGCAGATACCACTACTTCCTGCCCAAGCGATTCATTTACTTTCAGCTCAATGGATATCCCAGCAGCTGAGTTCACACTAACCTCCTGGTCAGAAAATCCAATAGAACTAAAAACAAGTGTAATAGGGAGCTTGGAAACTGTGATGGCAAATTGACCATCAGCATTCGTATAGGTTCCTTGGGATGTACCCTTAACTACTACAGAAACAGCAGGGACAGTCTCTTTAGATGCTTGGTTGCGCACCGAACCTTTGACTGTAACCTGTTGAGCATAAGCAGAAAAGGAAATTAAAAACACCGCAAGTGAAGAAGCTAAGAAATTGTAGCTTATTCTCATAAAATGGAATTTTGGTTTAAAATAGAATTGTAAAATACGGGTTTTAGGGGGACTATAAAAATTTAATTTTTAAGCCCTTAGGATAAGTTGTTGAAATCTCAAACTCACTGGTTTACCGTACTTTACGGCTGCCAACTTACTTTCGAAGTATGTCCAATTTTGAATTTAAAAATCAGACCGGTTTTTATAGGGGAAAAGTGAGAGATGTATATAGCATTGGAGAGGATTTGTTGGTCATGATTGCCTCAGACCGCATCTCCGCCTTTGATGTAATACTACCCCGCCCCATCCCATTTAAAGGTCAGGTTCTAAACCAAATTGCCAGTCATATGCTAGAAGCCACGCGGGATATTTGCCCAAACTGGTTATTAGCAACGCCTGCCCCGACCGTATCAATTGGCAAAAAATGTGTGCCTTTAAAAATTGAGATGGTAGTAAGAGGTTACTTGACAGGTCATGCCTGGAGAACTTACAAATCAGGCAAAAGAATACTTTGTGGGGTTGAGATGCCAGCAGGAATGAATGAAAACGATCAGTTTGATCTTCCCATTATCACCCCTTCTACTAAGGCCGCCGAAGGACACGATGAGGATATTGATGCTAAAACGATAGTGGAATCTGGATTAGCCTCAAAAGATGATTGGGGAAAGTTATGTACGATTGCATTACAACTCTTTGAAAGAGGAGCACAAATAGCTGGGGAAAGAGGACTGATTCTAGTTGATACCAAATATGAATTCGGGAAAATTGGAAATGAGATATATCTCATGGATGAAGTTCACACTCCTGACAGTTCTCGTTATTTTTTTACAGCTGGTTACAAGGAAAGACAATTGAGGGGCGAACGACAACCGCAGCTTAGTAAGGAATTTGTTCGCGAATGGCTGATTGAAAATAACTTCATGGGTAAAGAGGGACAGATAGTTCCTACTATGAGTGACGAGTGGGTCAACACAATTTCCAATCGGTATATTGAGCTATACGAAAAGGTGATCGGAAAACCGTTTATACCTAAAAAACTGGATAAAAAAGAAATTTTTAACAGGACAACTATTGCTTTACAACAAAGAAGCTAAGTCTTGTTATCGAAGGGTAACCGGATTGTAGCTAACCTATCTTTTGCTTTGTTAAAAATATGCTGTCCCTTATCCTTTCCTTTTCTCATTTTTTTTCTCTCCTCCGCTGGTAAATGTAGCGTGTCTTGACAGGCTATTGAGCAACAACCCTCCATTAAAGTGGCACAGGATTCACATTGGATAAATAGCAGATGACAACCCTCGTTCTTGCAGTTAGTGTGAGTGTCTGCAACGTTTCCACATTGATGACAATGCGCAATCACGTCAGTGGTAATTCTTTCCCCTAGGCGTTCATCAAAAACAAAATTTTTACCAATAAAAAGGCTAGGCATTTTGTTCTCTTTTACTTGTCTGGCGTAATTAATTACACCCCCCTCTAAGTGAAAAACATTTGAAAAACCTTGGTGCAATAAATAAGCTGAAGCCTTTTCACAACGTATACCGCCTGTACAATACATCAATATGGTAGCCTCTTTTTTATCTTTCAAAAAGTTGGCTGCCATGGGAAGTTGCTCCCGAAAGGTATTGGATGGAATTTCAATTGCATTTTTAAAATGCCCCACTTCATACTCATAATAGTTGCGCATATCAACAATGATGGTATTGGGATTATGCGCTAGCTGGTTAAACTGCTCGGGCGTAGCATACTTTCCTTTACGCTGCATACTGAATGTGGGATCATCAATACCATCTGCTACAATTTTATCACGCACTTTGATGTCCAAAACAAAAAAAGATTTTCCATCATCATGTACGGCTATATTTAATCGTACTCCTTGTAAAGATGTGATAGCATCTAAACTATTACGCAAAGCATCTAATTGATGCGTAGGAACGCTAAGTTGAGCGTTGACACCTTCAGCGGCAACATAGATTCTACCCAAAACCCCAATGGGTTGTAACGTTTGATAAAATTGATCCCTGAATAAAGCAGGCTGCTCAATATGAAAATACTGGTAAAAGGAAATAGTAGTGCGCGGCGTTGGATCGTTACCAATTTTTTCTTTTAGTTCTCGCCGGGATACACGGTTATGTAATACTGCCATAAAAGAATTTTAGTTCGACTAGAACCCCAATTGCAGGTTGGGCAAAATCCTAAATCAGTGTAAAGATAGGTTCTTTATAAAAACTAGAATCCTTTGACGCCCAGGCGTATACCCGTTAATTGAATACCCGATGGCTGATAGCCCACCACATAATCAATACGAATCTGTTTCAACAAATTATCTACTCCTACAAACCATTCCCAATGATTTTGTAATTGGCTACTATAACAAGCATTGATACCTACTACCAGATAGGGCTTGAGCTTATTCACAATCGGTATTTTATTAGTCAAAAAACCTTTCAAATTATACTCAAGATGCACCAATGAATAAAAAGGATTGATATGGCTTAACTTATACAGAGAAAGTAGTTGAAAACTATTCAAATATTCGTTGGCAAGTTGTGAGGCATTACCGTTGAAGTGGATGAAATCAGCCAAGGGCACCGCTTTATTATTCAAAAAGCCCCCCATTGCGAATCGATAGCGGAATATGCCTTTAAGTTTTAAATTAAAATTGTCTGTTATACCCAAACGCCACTTTGTATAATTCGCGTCATTCCCCATCAGCCTACCCAAGGTTTGGCTCAATTGAAAACTAAATACTGGCTTATCACTGCCAACATTTATGATTCGCTCCGGTAGCTTTATGTAACGTGCCCCAGGTTGCCAGCGCACAATCAATGTAAAATCAGCCACCTGATGTCTAGTAATATTTTGACTGACCAATTCACTTGGATAATTTGGAGTATAGTTGCGATTGGGTTTATCTATCCACGTATAGTCAGTTTTATTTTCGATTGGGGTGCGGTCTTCAAAACGAAAACCCCACTGCATGGATAAACCTGCACCTAAGCCTTTAGCGTACGCGAGTCTCACAACGCGTGCCTCGTAAGATTTAATTCGATTTTCTTCATAAAGAAGTGAGGAAAAGGTATTCCCTTTATCAGTTATAGGGCTCTGTCCATTGAACTGCAAAACCTGACGACCAAACCCCACAATGAATGAACTTCGTAATTGGGTTCCTAATACATAGGAAAAAGTTGCATAAGGATTGAAATGCTGATTGCCAAAGCTGTTTCGTAATACTATATTACCATTGAGTTGCTTCCTGGAACCAGAACTATCCCATTTGTATTGCCATCGCAATTGTGGCTGAAGAACAAGCCCCTCTGCAGGATTAAATGAAAGTTGCTCAAGTACTGAATTAACTGATAAATCAAACTTATTCCTTTTTGTATAAAGCGTTTGACCAGTCAAGAAAAAGCGAGCAGGATTAAATTTATTTCTAATACGGTTTAATGAATCGAGGTAAGCCGGGTCTCGGCGCTTTTGTTCCAAGCTATCTTTTTTGGTGTAATCAAGCAGTTCTTCTGCCGTTAAAGGGACAGGTCTTATTTGATCCCAGTAAGCAACGGACCTACGATTAGCACTATCTGTATACCGAAGCAGAAAACGATCAAAGTATTTTTTAGTCCAGCTTGGCTTGAGCGTGTACTCGGTATAAACATTTAAAAAACTACCAAAGGCGTCAAATCCAAATTTTTTTGCAGCTGGATATAACACCTGACTGGCAATACGCCACTCGCCCTTCTCCTCCTCCCGATACAACTGAACTAATTGTAAGGTATCAACAAACTCGAGTTGCTGAGTGCGAGATAATGCAAGGTCAACAGAATGAAGCTGCCAGTCTTCTTGTACAATAGTAATCTCTCCTGCAAAAACTGGTTCACTTTTTCTTTTTGGAATTACTTGTATTCGACTAAACAGCTTGTTGTTCTCTACAAATGACCCAAGCAATTTAAAACGATAATACAAAAAAGCAGAAGCTGAAAGTGGAGAAATAAATCCTCTTGGATTAAGACGAGTACCGGGGAGTACAATGTTTTCATAAAAAGAATATTGGTCAGGCACTGCTAAACCAAACCCATCACTATCCCCACTGACTTTAGAAGAAACCACTTCAATCTTTTTTTCTTGGCCATTTCGTAGTGCATAACGCGAGAGGGTCTCCGCTAAATAAATGAACTTTTTTTTACTGGAATCCCCATCTTCAAAATCAACTTTCTGTGACAAAAACCGAGTTGGATAGTCTCGTAAACGTAATTGCCCTTTCGAGTAAACCATGCAAGAAAAGGATTGCAAACGCTCTTGGTTGGATTTCTGTTGCTTCAGCATTTCACGTATTAGCCGATAAGCAGGATCCTCTTTACTTGAAACAATAATTGCTGGTAAGGTTAACTCCTGTTTCAGCAATACAAAATCCAATTGCATCACTACATTGGTCACCGTTATTATTCTTTCCTGCTTAGCAAATCCAACATATTGACAGGTGATTTTATATTTTCCAGGGGGTAATGTTAATTCAAATAGACCCTCGCTATTGGCAGAAATACCTTGCTTTGTTTCTTGTATCCATATAGAGGCAAATGGAAGCGGATGACCCTCTGCGTCAACTACCCTACCCGTAACCAGCGCAGCATAGGTCTGCGTTAGACCAAAAAAAACAAAAAATAATAAGAGAGGTCTGCCAATCACTCCACGTTGGATTTAGTACTACGAAGATAGCATCCTGCCAATGCAGCTATCCCTCCCAAAAGGCCTCCTAAAATTCCCGTAAGCAGTATCAATGCTGCGGAGGATCCTTGTAATGGAAACAATACGGCTACTTGTTTAGATAAAAGGCTGGCGTTTTGCCAATCGATCCACCAGGACAGTCCACCCCAAGCAAGGAGCATACCCAAGAAGCCGGCAGCAAAGGCTTTGGAGGGAACCTGATGTAGGGCGATGGCCACTAGACTAGCCACGGGCACAAATCCCCACCATGGAGAAAGCGACCATAATGAAATTCCTATTCCAGCAAGCATCGTAAGTAGCACTGATAAAAAAAACTTCATATAAAAAATTATAATTTATTAAACTCTAACACCCATTTTACTTGTTCGCTAGTACGATCATTCTCTCGCATGTACCAGCATCTATTGTATTCTCCTTTCTCCCAAGCAGCAATGTTATTGTCATAATAACGACTTCCAGGATTACCACTCTGCCCACCTGGAAAAACTCCATACGCCTCTATTCCATCTATTAAATGAACTATCATACGCCAACTTGGGCCATGACTATGTTTAATTGCGTTAACAATGTTACCATAACCACCAACGGCAAGTCCTTTCCTGGCAAATGCAGGTAAGGCATCTTTTAATAAATGATAGACACTTGGATTCATGTATCGACTCCATACTAATTTACCCTCGGCTTCCTTTGCCGCTAAAACAAGTGCCGCTTTTTTGAACGAACTTGTAACAATCATTGCAAGGGTTTCCACTGCAGGCGTGTTACGATTGTCCGCATACGTATGAAGCGTATCGCGAAGTAACCACTCAATGGTTGTTTGTTCAATAGGCCATGGAGCCATGGGGTTAGTGCGCTCAATCTCGTCTCTCCAAATAGAAGCTTGAACGGTATCCCAAAAACACTGGAAAACAGTTTGCCCCTTTGAGTCTGGGGAGGCCATCAAATCCCAATCACGAAAAATTGACAAGTAGGCTAGCTCTTTGCCTTGCAGCTGTTCTTCCTGGATATTGGCTAATAAAACAGGACGAAGATCCTCAGCTGAAATGTTGTAATAATCGGCATGTAGTTCCATCATGTCCTTTGGTGTTATACCGGACATGGCTGCCAATTTATTATCGATACGAACACCACGCGCAGTGATGTAGCTACCAGGAATAAAATAAGGATAAGTGCCATCGGCTGCACGTTGATTTGCGCTTTGCAAATAACCACGAGCCGGGTTAATGGCATGCGGATTTTCTTGTTGCGGGATATAACCCTGCCAAAGATAGCTGCTGTCTTCTCCAGGCATTACGTATAACCCCTGCCCTTCCCAACGGGCAGGAAAACGCCCTTGTTGCCAAATAGCAATATCACCGGTACGAGATGCAAAAATAAAATTCTGACCTGGGCAGGTAAATGTCCGAATGGCCTCTTCGTAATCTGCATAATTATGTGCCTTGTTCAACTTAAAAAAAGTAAGTCCTTCATTACTTGGATCATGCGCTGCCCAACGAACGGCCAAATTACGATCAGCCGCCGCAGCATTCGAAAAACTATTATCAAATTGTACAGGACCAAATACTGTGTAGGCCACTGTATCAAAAACAGATAAGCTGTCTTTAACTTTTATTTCCTCAATCCGCATTTTAGTGGGCGTCCATTGGTTATTGAACCAATATGCGGAACGTGATTGATCTTTAAATTTAATTTCATAATAGTCTTTCACATCTCGTTGAGAGTTAGTAACCCCCCAAGCAATACTATCATTGAACCCAATTACTACAAAAGGAGAACCTGGGAGAGAAACGCCATAAGAATTATGGGTGGGCGTTTTCAATTGGATTTCAAACCAGATGGAAGGCAGTGACAACTCCAAATGGGGATCATTTGCCAAAATAGGATATCCGCTTTTTGTTTTAGTACCTGCCACCACCCAATTATTACTCCCATTGCCTGGATCTGGACGGTCAAGTGACTGTGCTGCTACTGTTGTTTTATTATTAAAATAAACAGAATCTGCATTGACTGGTTTTATTGGAATAACAGCAGGTTTAGGAAATTCCGTACCTATTGGAACAATCGGTAGCAAAGAATCAGGCACCTGAGGATATAACTGCTGTAACTCATTTGGCATAAATATAGATTTAGCATTGGTATTAGCTAAATCCGTTTCTGTGCCAGCTGACAACATTTTGGACATCATCTTTAATAAAAGAGCCGTTTTTAAATTGCTCCATTTCTCTGGCTTATTTTGTAACAATTTGTATTCAATGGGCAACGCCGCTTCCGTCAATTGTTCAATGTAAGAATTCACACCGGCTGTATAGGCATCAAAGAATGAACGAAACGTAGCATTCGCTTCAATTTCTTTAAGTGCATTCTCAGCTGCAAAAACCATTCCTAGTCGACGCTGCTCTCTGTCAAAATTGATTGCTTTGCTACCCGCCAGTTCACTTGCTCTTCCCGCAGCAGCCCGGGTTTGTAAATCAATCTGAAAAAGACGAAAACGAGCATGCAGATAACCCTGTACAAAATATAAATCTTCTTCGTTTGTTGCAAAAACATGTGGCACTAGTCGTTCGTCAAAATAAACCTCAACAGGACCCTTTATTCCTGTTAACAAAAGTTTGCCTCCATAATCTTGGTTAATCGGTTCGGCATTTTGCCAAAACCCATATTGCGGGCTTAAAAATGAACCAAGCGGGGGGATCTTTCCCAATGAATTATCCAATAAAGTCACCAGGGCAATAGTAATGGCAGTACTACATAAAAAAGGAACAATACGCATAACAGGTATTTGGAGCTGTAAGGTAAGAAAGATTCAGCTTTCCTTTCCAGTAAGCATTGGCACAAAAGAGAACTGTTCAAATCGTTCAATTCGTAGGTTACCATTTTCTTCATTGGTAACTCGACACATCTGTTGTGTCTCTCCTTCACCTACTGGTAGCACCATAACTCCTCCTGGCTTTAACTGTGCTACCAACTTAGGGGGTATATGAGGAGCTGCCGCGGTAATCAAAATTTTATCAAAAGGTGCAAATGTGGGAAGCCCCTCAAACCCATCCCCATAAAAAAACTTAATGCCGGGTTGAGATTGCAACCACCTGAATTGCTTATTTGATTCGAAGAGTTTACGCTGCCTTTCAATGGTGTAAACTTGCACCCCCAAAGTAGCCAGGACCACTGCTTGATAAGCGCTACCTGTTCCCACCTCCAATACTTTTTCAAATCTTTTAATTGCTAAAAGTTGCGTTTGGTAAGCTACTGTATAAGGATGTGAAATTGTCTGCCCCTCCCCAATAGGAAATGCGCGATTTTCATAAGCAATGTCATCAAAGGCAGAGTCGAGAAAAAAATGACGTGGTATGTGCCCAATGGCAGTCAATACTTGTTCGCTTGAAATCCCATTGGAACGCAGTTGATCCACTAATTTTTTTCGTAAGCCTTGGTGTCTATGTTTATCCTCCGTTGGCCTCATAAGTTTAATGCTCCTTTAAAACTTTTAATACGAAGTTGTAATTGCCTCTTAACCGCTTCGTACTGGCTGGCCTCCTTTAGATTTTCATGCACACTGAAGTAAAATTTAATCTTGGGTTCTGTACCACTTGGTCTAGCCGAAATCACTGAACCGTCTGCCAAAATAAACTGCAACACATTTGAACGAGGTAAGGTTAATGTCCGAGTATGACCACTGACAAGATCTTTACCGATTTGTGCTTGGTAATCGAGTATTTGTACTACTGCATAGCCGGCTATTGTAGCAGGCGGATTATTTCTGAACCCATTCATCATGTCAGCAATTTCTTGCTGCCCCTCTTTTCCCTTTCGGGTTATGGAAAGCAAGTCTTCTAGGTAGAGTCCATGTTGAATAGATAAATCAATTAACTTTTCATATAAGCTCCGGCCTTTGGATTTTTCATAAGCAGCCATTTCGCAAAGAAGTGCAACTGCACTAACGCCATCCTTATCACGAATTTTATCGCCTATCATTAGACCAAAACTCTCCTCGCCCCCAATGATATAATTTTCAGTGGCTTCCTTCTCTCTAATTAGATCGGCAATCCATTTGAAGCCTGTTAAAACACGGTAACAGGATACCTCATTTGCCTTAGCGATGGTATCAATTAAAGGGGTGGTTACTATAGTTGTGATCACCATATCATTTGGCTTGGCAATTCCTTTTTCCCTTCGAGCCTCTAACAAATAATTAAACGCCAGCACTGCTGTCTGGTTGCCATTTAGTAAAACCCAATTTCCAGCTAAATCCTTTACGCCTATGGCTAATCTATCTGCGTCAGGATCTGTACCACAAAGGATATCAGCATCTACTTGTTGAGCCAAGTTTAAACCCAACTGCATAGCTTCACTCTCCTCAGGATTCGGGTAGGCTACTGTAGGAAAGTTTCCATTGGGTTCTTCCTGTTCTTTTACAAGATGAATAGTAGTAAAACCTAACGCTTTGAGTACTGCCGGAACTAAACGAATTCCAGAACCATGTATGGGAGTATAGACAATTTTTAAATCTTTAAAACGAGCTATTATCTCTGGATAAATACTCAACGATTTAACCATTTGGGTATATCGTTGATCCATTTCACTACCAATTGAAGTGATCAGCGCTTCGCCTCCTGTCCACTTTACTTGCCCAACTCCCTCAATTTTTTCCACTTCCCTTATCACATTTTTATCATGCGGAGACACTAATTGAGAGCCATCATTCCAATAAGCCTTATAACCATTGTATTCTTTAGGATTATGGGAAGCCGTGCAAACTACTCCACCTTGACATCCCAATTCACGAATAGTAAAAGACAATTCTGGCGTAGGTCGCAAATCCTCAAACAGAAACACCTGAATGCCATTAGCTGCAAAAACCTGCGCAGTTGTTTCAGCAAAAAAACGACTATTGTTACGACTATCATGTGCAATTGCCACACGGATAGTCCCACTAAATACTTGTTTCAAATAATTAGCAAAACCTTGGGTTGCCATTCCTACTGTATACTTATTCATGCGGTTGGTACCCACGCCCATTAATCCCCTCAAACCGCCTGTACCAAATTCTAAATTTCTGTAGAATGAATCCTCCAGCTCCTTGGGATTATCGAGAGACAATTGACTAATTGTTTCCTTTGTTGCTTGATCATATTCTCCCTGTAACCACTGCTTGATTTTTTCCTGTGCAAATTGATCCATAACCTTGATTTTGAAAGGATAAAGTTACCGAAATTTGAACTCTAAATTATCAGTACTGGCTACACAAAAACACATATTCGTCTCAAGTAAAATAAAACTGTGCTTCCTTTTATTTATTTTATCTACGGCAGCGAATAGCCAACCCTTAACGATAGACACCGCCATAACGTTTAACACAAAGCCGTTCAAAAAAAATAGAATCAAGTGGGTGGCAGCAGCAAATGTAGGGGGCTATGGAGGAGCTATGCTCGGACTTTACACTGCTTGGTATCGCAATTACCCACAAAGTAAATTTCACACCTTTAATGATTGGCGAGAATGGAAACAAGTTGATAAAGTTGGGCACTTATATGGCGCCTATATTGAAAGTGTTGGAAGTATGGAATTATGGAAATGGGCTGGCCTGGAAAGAAAAAAAAGAATTTGGATTGGCGGTTTGAGTGGAGCCGCCTACCAAACTGTCATCGAGATTTTAGACGGATTTAGCAAAGACTGGGGATGGAGTTGGGGTGATTTTGCCGCCAATATGGTGGGAAGCAGTTTGCTAATTGGGCAAGAATTAAAGTGGGATGAACAGCGAATTCGTATTAAATTTTCTTACCGTCCTCAAAACTACCAAGATCCCATTTTACAAGAAAGAAGCAATCAACTATTTGGCCGCAATCAATCGAGTCGGTTTCTCAAAGATTATAATGGCCAAACCTACTGGGCTAGCATTGCTATTGCACCCTTCTTAAAAAATAGCCATTGGCCTAAATGGCTAGCCATCGCAGTTGGCTATGGAGCAGAAGGTCTTTTTGGAGGCCGAGATAATCTTGCAACTACACCAGGTGGTAGCATTATGTTTGACAGAAGAGATATCCCTCGATACAGACAATGGTTCATTGCCCCGGATATTGATTGGAAAAGAATTCCAACCAATCGAGCAGGCGTGCGATTCCTGTTTACATTCCTGAATGCGTTTAAATTCCCAGCTCCCGCGCTTGAACTATCTAATGGAAAGGTTCGTCTTCATCCGCTTTATTTTTGACATGATTTATGCTAATTTAGCAGGCGTATGACAGCCCTTTCATTAACCCAATCACTACTTTTTTCAGGTCTTACTGTTCTTGCAATAAGTTTAGTAGCTAAACGAGCAAAGATGATCCTCCGCACCATCAAACTTGGGCGAAGCGAACAGGTAGAAGGACCAAAAATTAAGCGATGGAAAAATGTGTTATTGCTGGCACTAGGACAACAAAAAATGTTTAGAAAACCAGGAGTAGCTCTTCTACACTTAATTGTTTATGCTGGGTTTATCATTATCAATATTGAAATCGTTGAAATAATACTGGATGGAATAGTAGGTCAACACCGCTTGTTTGCACCCGTGTTAGGATCGCTTTATCCGCTTTTGATAAATGCCTTTGAAGCCCTAGCTGTGTTGGTCTTATTGGCTTGTGTTGTTTTTATTATTCGTCGGAATATAAAATCAATCACTCGATTACAAAGCAATGATTTAAATGGTTGGCCAAAAAAAGATGCAACAATAATTTTAGGAGCTGAAATTATTCTTATGTCTCTTTTTCTGGTGATGAATGCCAGCGATACACTTTTACAGGAACGCAATCACTTAGGATATAATCAGCATCCTACAGGGAATTTCTGGATCTCTTCTTTACTACACCCTTTTCTTAACAATTGGAGTAATCAAGGGCTGGTGGTAGTAGAGAGAGTAAGTTGGTGGCTTCATATTGCAGGCATTTATGCTTTTTTAAATTACCTACCCTACTCCAAGCATCTGCATATAATCCTAGCTTTTCCTAATGCTTATTTTTCAAAACTAGAGCCAGCTGGGAAAATGGAAAATATGCCTGCAATACAACAAGAGGTGATTTATGCGATGCAACCCGAATTAGCTCCAACTGATACTACCACTAATCCTGCCCGCTTTGGCGCCCGTGATGTAGTTGATTTAAGTTGGAAAAATTTATTAGACGCGTATAGTTGTACTGAATGTGGAAGGTGTAGTAGTGTTTGCCCCGCTAATCAAACTGGAAAGCTGCTCTCGCCCCGCAAAATAATGATGGACACCAGAGACAGGTTGGAAGAAATTGGAAAAACCTTAGGTAAAAATGGTGCTTGGCAAGAGGATGGCCATTCCTTATTACATGACTATATAAGTGTGGAGGAAATTAATGCATGCACCACTTGTAACGCGTGTGTACAAGAATGCCCAGTTAGCATCAACCCACTTGATATAATTCTACAGCTACGCAGAAATTTAGTCATGGAGGAAAGCAATACGCCTGCCGAATGGGCCACCCTTTTTGGAAACGTAGAAAATAATTTTGCGCCCTGGAAATTTAATCCCGAGGACAGGGAGAACTGGATTCACCCCGCTTGATTCTATTTTTTTTTGCTGTCAGATACCCATCGATCTAATTGCTGACCTAACCTATTGACCTCCACCTCGGATTGATTAATGCGATGCGCAGCATCCTTTTTTCTAAATAATTTATAGAGTTGCCAACCTGCCGTTATCAAAAAGATTGATCCAATTACAACACTAACTACTGCTTGATTATTGTTGATTGTGGTAGCCACCAATTGTCCTCCAAAAATAAAGATACTATTACCCAATAATGTCCCCATTCCAATACCAACAATATAGGCATTATATTGAGCGGGCTTTGCTTCTAATAACCCCTTAGAAAATAAAACGGTGCTCCAACCAAACCAAAATGGGATTTGCACGGGATTAATGGCACTCATTAAAAATCCTAATAAAACTTTCGGAAGCGCATTGTCAAAGATCAGATTTCGATGTTGACTATTTTCGGCAAATGCCATATAAAAATTAGAGACTGCCAAAACAACCAATAATAAAAAAGTAAGAAAATCAAAAATGCTTAATAACTTGGTCTGTTTGCGGAGCCAATCCATGGCAACTAGTGATAAGCGTACATAAATCATCTCGGCAAGTAAGGAGCCCATTGAAAATAATAGTGCTGCCTGAACACCGCTGGCAATTGAAATCTGCATGGCAGCGACATTTAGCGTGCCAAGTGGCAAAGAACCAATAAAACTCACTAGCAATCCTATTAAGAGAACCTGTATCAATTTAACCATGAAGGCAAAATACTTTATAAACCGGAAACATCAAGCTGTTCCAGCTTTTTAAAATGAGTTCGTGCTTGTTTCAAAAAGTCCCAACCTCGCTTAAAAGACCAATAGCTAACTCCCAGCTGATGATTATAAGCACTGATTACATATAGCGCACGCCAATGTTGCAAAAGTGTTCGATATGCTTGCAAAAGTGACATCCCACAATCATAAATGTGATTTGGCTCTGCGCCACAACCATTGAACTCAATAATAGAGAAAGATTGACTGGCCTTTAAATCACTAACTGAAGTAGTCTTAATATCATAGCGACCATAAAAGAAATTAGTTGTGTGACTAAGTGCATCAAATTGTGCCAGTAATTGCGCATCAATTTCATCAGCCAAGTTGATAAATTGCGCCCCCCTATTATGGTTTCCTGCATAAGACAGATAAAAAATCTCGCCCTTTGCTACTACAGTGTACCACTTAGACGCATGTTTTGCCTTTAACTCGTTAACTCGAGAAGCTGCCTTAGGATGTAGGTGGATTAACTCTCCAAGCGTAGCCGTACCATTCCCTACCACTTGTAATAAATCTTTTTGAATAAACCCACTGATTACACCTTTACTATCAGCAGGGTGTCGATAGTAAAAAATGCTATACTCTTTTGGAAAAGTAATCCAGTCCTGAATGATGTAGTGTACAGGAATTACTTGATGGTAACGTTCCCACTGTTCCCAAGAATCTATACGGCGAAACAGAATTCCCTTCATCCCCACATCTGGCTTGGCTGTAAACGGCAGCGTAAATCCAGCGTCCCGGATTAGCTGCAATGCTTCAGCTTTTGAGTTGGAGGGATCCATGTAAATTGTTTTTGGATATAAATGAGAGGGAAGTTGTTGATACATCTCACGCTTCCCCTCACCTTCTAATCCGCCAAAAGTTAAGGTAGGATTAGATGAACTAAAGAACCATACCGAGCCGCTTCGTACACAGTACCAAAGCCACCAAGGGAATAGAGGCAAGTAAAGAATAAAAAAATTCCACTCCTCCCATCGATAGAAACGGTTAAAAAAATTGCGCATAAGTTAGAGACCAAAAATACAGCAATAACCCTACCCCTTTTGTTTGCAACTCTTCAAATTCTGTACTTTTGTAAGACAATCTCTCCCCCATGAACATTCCAACGCTCGCTTCCTGTATTGCAGCAGGCAAATCCCCTTCCATATTATTTTGGGTTGGCTGTGCAGGCAGTTTTGATCAAAGAGCGCAAAGCATTAGTAAAGCATTTGCGCTAATACTTCAAAGAGTGGGAATTGATTTTGCGATCCTAGGAAAAGAGGAATGCTGCACTGGCGATCCTGCCAGAAGAGCCGGTAATGAATTTCTTTTTCAAATGATGGCATACCAAAACATTCAAACACTAAATGGCTATGGCGTAAAAAAAATTGTGACTACATGCCCGCATTGCTTCAACACATTAAAAAATGAATATCCTGAGCTAGGCGGCAATTACGAAGTAATACACCACACTGTACTACTCCAACAACTACTCGATGAGGGAAAAATTAGAATAAAAGAGGGCGGCGTATTCAAGGGAAAGCGAATTGTATACCATGACAGTTGCTACCTTGGAAGAGCCAATGGCATTTATGAGGCGCCCAGAAAAGTGCTTGAGATGCTAGATAGTGAATTAGTGGAAATGAAACGTTGCCGCTCCAATGGACTCTGTTGTGGGGCGGGAGGTGCACAAATGTTTAAAGAGGAGGAAAAAGGAAACACACGGATTAACAAAGCAAGAACAGATGAAGCATTAGAAACAGCTGTTTCCATTGTTGCAGCGGCTTGTCCTTTTTGCAACACCATGTTAACGGATGGTATTAAAGGAGCCGAAAAAGAAGAATCCGTAAAAGTGCTTGATATTGCGGAAATAATTGAAAAAGGAATGATTACGGAGTAACACAATTATGAACTTACACTACCAGTCACTTTTACCACAAGAATATTCAAAATCAGCCCGCGTTTGGATATATCAAGCAACTAGGATCTTTTCTATTCAAGAAGCATTGGAAATTGAGTCTCGTTTAGAACAATTTACTTGCCATTGGGAGTCGCACGGCGCCCCCGTAAAAGCCACCGGATTACTACTTTTCGGACAGTTTATCATTTTAATTGCGGATGAGCGTACTGTAGGCGTAAGCGGATGCAGTACTGATGCCTCCGTTCGAGAAATAAAAATGATTGAGCAAGAATACGGCGTAGGCCTTTTTGACAGAACCCAACTTGCCTTTTATATAAAAGATAAAATAGAGTTATTGCCTATAGCCCAAGTAAATTATGCATTGGAAAAAAGTTTTCTTACAAAAGATACCCTCTATTTCAATAATGTGGTAAACACGCTGAAGGAACTGGAAACAAATTGGATCATTCCAGTTGAAAAAAGTTGGCTCCAACAGAAACTATTTCCTAGCTAACTTGCTTTTTTGCCACTCTTCTTGTTAGCAGTCTTTTTGTTACCCGTAAAAACATACGCAACAGAAAAACGATAGTTGCGTGTATAGGTGACACTATAACTCTCTACTGAAAAATTTGGACCGTATGTAAAGTTTCTACGCTCCTGGTTCATAAATGGATCAATCACTGTGAGCGTAGTGATTAATTTTTTTGCAAAAAACTTACCCTGTACACCCATCGTTAAACTAGTGTTCCAGCGTGCAAAGCCCTGAGGAGTAGCAAAACGATTCAAGTTGAAATTTGAAGTCAAATTAAACTTTTCATGAGGGGTCCATTGTTGTCCCACTGTTGTTGTGAAGGAAGGACCGTTCCTAAACTTCCTTACCATTCGATCATAAAGACTATACTTTATACAGGTAAAACTGGCACTGGTGTTGAGCTTTAGCTTCTTAGCTATTGTGAACCCATTCCAGGTGCTAGCTTCAAATTCTTGCCTACTACTTATGTTCTCCCAGGTAATTTCTGTTTTACCCCCTTCTACTAAGGTGCGTACTTGACTAAAAACTGCATCAACTTGATGATACCCTAATCCCAGATTTAAAAAATACTTGGTTCGGTTACTACTCAATACAAAATTATAATGATCAGTGGTGGAGGCCAATAAACTAGGATTTCCAAAACGTAAATTAAAAGGATCCGCAAAATCAAGGATCGGATTCAATTGTTGCATTCCCGGCCTATTTATACTCCGCCTAAAGGAGAGTGTGGCGCTGAGGCGGTCCTTCCAAGATTTATTCAAATTGAAAAAAGGAAGCCATGTTGGATATTGATTTGTCACTCGCTTGTTTTCATTTCGAATATCGAACCCTATGCCTGTTTTTTCAATGGATGTACCAGCCGTTATACTCAAGTTTTCAGTTATTACTTTTTTTAAGGACACGCGCAGATTCAAGATGGCTTGTGAGAAAACAAAATCATTACTGAGGGCTGGTAAAGGAAGAAAAATTTGTTCTGGCATTTTTTGATAAGCAGTAGCCGTAATACTATGCGTGGATATGTAATTATAAAAAGCCCCTGTTGAAAGCGTTAATTTGGCAGCTTGCCAGGTTTTATCATAAGCAAACCGCAGCGCTCCCCCTCTGTTTATATTTTCTAGCCCCTGCTTTTGCATAGAGTCCTGTCTGCTGATTCCTCCATCAGGACGCAAATAAGCTTGATAAAATTCTCGGTCATTATGTTGAAAGCCGCCATTCCAATTGCTAAATAATCTAAATAATTGCCCAGCTTTAGATCTAAAAGTATAATTGAGTTGAACCGATGGAGACCAATTATTATTGCTACTAAGTATGGTGCGATCCGTTATCCTCCACGAAATATTAAAACGGTTTACAGCCGTAAATCGCGTTGTTGCGTGCTGCGAAGCATCATTTTGATTGAATTGAAGTACCCCGTTAAGTGAAGATCTTGCGCTGAGTTGTACATCCGTATTGATCCGTAGTGACGGTCTCGCATTCTGATTACTATTCCTGTTAGTAGTGTTTAAATAGTTTATAGAATCCGTATACCTGTTCTCCCTGGTTGAATAACCTTGCCCCTGGAATCTATTTTGACTCCACCCCGCATTAACAGCTACCGATAATCCCTTTTTCCGATAATTGTAATTTCCATTAACGGAAAATTCTCCACGGGTTCCTACAGAAAGTCCAAGCCTTCCACTTCTTCCAATCTTTCCCTTTCGCGTTACAATATTGATAACTCCTCCCTGTTCATTTGCATATTGTGGAGGCGGATTAGTCATCACTTCAATCTTTTCAATGGAACTGCCGGGTAGTGATTCCAGTAAGTCTTGCAATTGCTGGAAATTTAGTTCTACGGGCTTATCATCGATTAAAATACGGGGCTCTTTTCCTCTAACTGTTATTTTTCCATCTGCATCCTTAGCCACTAAGGGCATCTGTGTTAATAATTCTCCAGCCGTAGCACCTGCAGCATTTGCAGATTCCGATACATTGAAAGTCAGATTGCCTTCACGTGATTCGATGAGTGGCTTTTCAGCGTAGATTACAACTTGTGCTAGCTCACCTATATTATTGTTTATCAATATTATGTCAGGTATATTGAAATCTAATTTTTCAGTTCTTATGTGTAAACTATCTATCCGCAAAGACCTTTTTCCAACATAGCTGACTCGTAATGAATAATAACCCAATTTTAAATTGGCAAATTTGAAATAGCCCTTTGTATCACTCTGTGTTCTGAAGGAGTACAAGGAGTCGGCCATGGAGGACAATTGAACGGTTGCGCCAGAAAGCTGCTCTGACTTTTCATTTATGAGGTTGCCTGTCAAAACCCCAAGGCTGTTTTGCTGGGCATTTAATAGGCTTGCAAAGGCCAAAATTGATATAGTATGCAAAAAACGTTTCAAACCAATGTCTTAGACGTCAAATATACTCTTATCATTCACTGAAAAAGTTAAAGAACAATGACAACCTGTCAGATTCAAGTAGCTCTTGGTATATTTGCGATTCTCAAATTTAGTACATGGAAGAATTGATACTAGATAAAAAGCATGACGAAGCCAGACAGGGGGAGGCTTTTGCACCCAATGAGCTATCTCAAAAAGAATTCAAGCAGCATTTTTATATCGAAAGTTATGGCTGTCAGATGAATTTTGCAGACAGCGAAGTTGTGGCCTCTATTCTACAGGGAGCCGGATTTGGTCCTACTGGTAATCAAGAGGAAGCCGATTTGATTTTCATCAACACCTGCTCAATCCGCGAAAAAGCTGAACAAACCGTAAGAAAAAGGCTAACCACTTTTAAAAGTTTAAAACGAAGAAAAAAGACACTTCTAATTGGGGTATTAGGCTGTATGGCGGAAAGATTGAAATCAAAATTTCTGGAAGAAGAAAAGCTGGTAGACCTTGTTGTAGGGCCCGATGCCTATCGTTCACTTCCCTCTTTGATTGAAGAAGCAGCAGGAGGACTAAAAGCAGTAAATGTATTGTTGAGCCGAGAGGAAACGTACGCAGATATAGCACCCGTTCGATTGGACAGTAATGGGATTAGCGCTTTTGTCAGCATCATGCGCGGCTGTAACAATATGTGCTCTTTTTGTGTGGTACCATTCACAAGGGGACGTGAAAGAAGTAGAGATCCAATTAGCATCCTTGCAGAATGTAGCGATTTATATGAAAACGGATACAGAGAAATCACATTACTAGGGCAAAATGTAGATTCATATTACTATACTACCCCACAAGAAACATCCGGTCCTGTTACGTTTGCCAGTTTGTTAGAACAGGTTGCAAGAATTGCACCAGATCTACTTGTTCGATTTTCTACTTCGCATCCAAAAGATATAACGGACGAGGTGCTCGACACAATGGCCAAGTATGAGAATATATGCAAATACATCCACCTTCCCGTACAAAGCGGCTCCAGTCGGATTTTACAATTGATGAATAGAACCTACACCCGTGAATGGTATTTGGCAAAAGTTGATCGGATACGCAGCATCTTACCTGATTGCGGGATCAGTGCTGATATTATTGCTGGATTCTGCACGGAGGAAGAGAAAGATCACCAGGACACGCTTGCTGTAATGGAATATTGCAAATATGACTTTTCCTATATGTTCTATTATAGTGAACGCCCTGGCACTTTGGCTGCAAGACGCTATAAAGATGATGTACCGGAAAAAGTTAAAAAAAGAAGACTGGAAGAAATTGTTTCATTGCAAAACAGATTATCCCTGGAAAGCAATAAGCGAGACATTGGCAAAACATACAAAGTGCTAATTGAAGGAGATAGTAAAAAAGATACAGCAGCATGGAAAGCACGAAACTCACAAAATAAAGTAGTTGTATTTCCAAAGGAAAATCACCCCTTTAAAAAAGGAGATTTTGTGACTGTAGTAGTTGCTGACTGCACGCAAGGAACATTAAAAGGAAGGATACTGATTCAATAATTTATATCAAGTTGATAATGGATATACAAAGTATAAAAAACAGATTTGGAATCATTGGCAATGCTCCTGCACTAAACTATGCCATGGAAGTAGCCGCTCAAGTTGCTGCTACTGATTTGACAGTTTTAATAAATGGAGAAAGTGGTGTAGGTAAAGAAGTTTTTTCACAGATTATTCATTCACTTTCTGTCCGAAAGCACAATGCATTTATTGCGGTTAATTGTGGCGCCATTCCAGAGGGAACTATCGACTCTGAACTATTTGGCCATGAGAAAGGCTCGTTTACAGGTGCTACAGAAGCCCGTAAAGGTTATTTTGAAACCGTTAATGGCGGAACTATTTTCCTTGATGAAATTGGAGAGTTGCCACTTGGCACACAGGCCAGATTGTTACGTGTACTGGAGACTGGTGAGTACATTCGAGTGGGCTCTTCAAAAGTTCAAAAAACTGATGTACGTGTTGTGGCTGCCACAAACAGAGAGTTGTTACAACAAGTACAAAATGGAAAATTCAGAGAGGATTTATATTACCGTTTAAGTACAGTTCCCATTCGCGTTCCCTCGTTACATGATCGTCCTGAGGATATTCATTTATTGTTTAGAAAATTTGCAGCAGATTTTGCTACTAAATATAAAACAGCCTCTGTACAATTAGATCAAGAGGCTAGACAGGTATTATTGAATTACCCGTGGCCGGGAAATGTACGTGAGCTGAAAAATATTGCAGAACAAATTTCAGTGCTTGCCCAAGAAAAATTAATTTCCGCTGAGCATTTAAAAAAGTACTTACAACCTTACTCTACCAATCGATTACCAATCAGGTCAGGAAATGGAAGTAATCAACCCGAGTTTGCGAATGAAAGAGAAATCCTTTACAAATTATTCTTTGACATGAAAAAAGATGTCAATGAGCTCAAGAGAATGTTTGTGGAGCTATTAAGCAACCCGGATATTGCAGCCTCCTACCCCCAATTGGCCGGCAAATTACATGAGTTAAATGCAACAACAGCTGACATAGCAACCCCCCTCTCCGTCCCCGCTTCCACCTCAATTACTACCACCGTTCATGCTGCTTCTGTTCCGCTTTTACCAGCTGGATTCACGCATTCCGCCACTTCCATACAAGAACATGTAGAAGTTGATGAGAGTCTAAATATCATGGAGAAGGAAAAAGAATTAATCTTGAAAGCCCTTAAAAAGCACAAAGGCAAACGAAAAGATGCTGCGCTTGATTTGGGAATAAGTGAGAGAACCTTATATAGAAAACTTAAAGAATACGACATTGAAGAATAATTGCATCAAAATAGCTACTCCCTACCTGCTTGTAGTTGGGGTTATCAGTTTCTTAGTGCAGCTTGGATTAAGTGGATGTGGCGTTTATCGATTCACAGACGCTTCCGTCCCTGATAGCATCAAAACGGTTAAAGTAAATTTCATTGAAAATAAAGCCTCGTATATCAATCCACAACTAAGTCCACGACTAACTGATAAAGTACGCCAAAAAATTGTTGCTCAAACAAGATTGATACAAACCAATAATGAGGCCGATTGGGAAATCAGTGGTGCCATCACGCAATACAGCTTTTCTACCTCTGCAATTGCGGGGCAACAATCAGCCAATAATCGGTTAAGTGTTAGTTTACAATTAAGCCTCTACGACCGTAAAGCAGACGAAACACGCAAGATAGATGTAAGTAGAAGTTTTGAATTTAAAGGAAGTTTATCCGTACAAGCAGCTGAGGCATCATTAGGAGATGAGCTGATTCGTACCTTAGCTGATGATATTTTCAATAAAGTATTTTCGAATTGGTAATGCATGCAACAATCACTCACCTCTATAGCAACAGCACTTCTAGGGAAACCCTCCATAGAGGAATGTACGTTGACTGAAATAAAAAAACTTTGTGCCGACTACCCTTGGCTGTCAACAGCCCGGTTACTTTTAGTGCATAAGTTAAAGGCTGTGCAAGATCCTTCTTGGACCACCGCATATGAACAAGCACAATTATTTTTCCCAGCTACAAATTGGCTGAATTTATTACTAGAGTCAGACACGCAAAAGCCAGTATCCCCTATTACCCCTCCCGGAGCAAAAAATCCCCCTCAAGAAACACTTGTCTTTGAACCTTTTCACACCATTGATTATTTTGCGTCACAAGGCATCCAATATAAACCGGAGGAACTTCCAACAGACAAATTTGGGCAGCAATTGAAGAGCTTCACAGAGTGGATAAAAGCCATGAAGAGGCTCCCCTTGTCAGAAATGGGAAAATCAATAGATCCCACCGAAGAGAAAAAAGTGGAACAGCTGGCTGGAAACTCTTTACAACAAAATGAGGTACTCACTGAAGCAATGGCAGCAATTTGGATAAAGCAAGGCAACATTGCAAAGGCCAAGGAAATCTACAGTAAATTAAGTTTGTTGGAGCCCTCAAAAAGCACTTATTTTGCAAGCCGTATCGATGAATTAAACACAATGTTATGATCATACTATTTGTAATATTAATTGTGATAGCTGCCTTGTTCTTGGGCTTTTTTGTATTAGTGCAAAACCCAAAAGGAGGCGGGCTCTCTGGAAATATCGCCGGATTTAGTACACAATTCATGGGCGTAAAGCAAACTACTGATGTATTGGAAAGAGGAACCTGGATCTTTGGTACTGTGGTTGCCTTATTGTGTTTGTTCTCTGTTTTCTTTATACAAGGCGGTAGCAGCAATCAAAGTGATAGGGCCAAAGAAGCAAGTGGCTTAACAGTTCCTGCGCAAGCCTCTCCCACTCCCGCAGCAACTTTACCGGCACCTACGCCTACACAACCTACTAAATAGAAAAACATTTTTTAGCAAACCCCACGCTAGCGTGGGGTTTTTTTTTCTTAATTTGAATCTGTGCGACTCAAACAATTTCTACTCCTTCTACTAGTATGCAGCACAATCCTATTTCTGTGGGTTGGCTGGGGGCTTTTTGGTCCTACTCTCTCAAACCAAAGAAAGTTTATTTATGTAGCTGTGCCAACGCCCCGTTTACAATTAGTAGCGCTTGTTCAAAAGGAAAACGTACTACAAACCACATACTGGCTAAACTTCCTGTTAAAATGGTGGAAAGTAGAAAATGTTCGAGCAGGGAGATATAAAATAGCAACTGGGATGAGTGCCTTTCAATTAGCCAGGGATTTGAAAAACGGCAACCAATCGTATGTAAAACTTCCTATTAATAAAATTCGTACGCTGGAGGAATTAGCAGGTCGAATAGGAAATGGCATTGATTCCAAAGCTGATTCATTAGAATTGCTTACCTATTTTCGAAATAATGATTCCCTTCAACCATTTGGAGTAACATCACAAACATTGTTGGCATTAGTATTACCCTTTACCTATGAAATAGGATGGGCAGAGGACCCCTCTATGGTAATTCATCGATTCAAAAAACGATGGAGCCAATTTTGGGTAACCGAAAAAATTGAACAAGCAAAAAAAATTGGACTTACACCCCTTGAGATATCTACACTTGCCTCTATCGTAGAAGAAGAAACAAATAATAAAGAAGACAGATTATTAATTGCTAGCACTTACTTAAATCGGCTTCGAATAGGGATGAAGCTTCAAGCCGATCCCACTGCAAAATATGCAAGTCGTGACTTTAAACTTACCCGTATCCTTTATAGGCATTTAAAAATCAACTCCCCTTATAATACGTATGTAATTACAGGTCTGCCTCCCGGCCCAATTTGCACACCCTCCCTACAGGCTATAGAAGCTGTGTTAGAAGCTCCAGCCACTAATTACCTTTTCTTTGTAGCCAGCTGGAAATTTGACGGAACAACACTGTTCTCATCCACCTATAAGGAACACCAAGCGTATGTCAACTTGTTTCACACAGCACAACGTAAAAGACTATAATGAATGGGAATAGTAAAATAATTGAATTCCTACTTACCATTCCATTGATAAAATGGGTAATTCACAAAAGTAAAACTACTACACTCCCGGGCTTTACAGGTATTCCCATCTATCAAGTAGTTACTTTTTTTATTCGACAAGTGCAAACAATTGGAATGACGGAGCGAGCATCCGCTATTGCATTCAATTTTGTGATGGCGATACCGCCTGCTATAATTTTTTTATTCACGCTGATCCCTTATCTACCAATCACGCAGTCATTACAGCAAGAACTTTATAAGTTAATTAAAGACATCATACCAGGGGAAAGAAATAATGCAGTGCTTATAAATTTTTTACAAGATTTCATAAACAATCCCAGAAATGGGCTTTTGTCGTTAGGTTTTATTCTTTCCTTATACTTCTCCTCGAATGCCATGATGGGCATCATGCGATCATTTGATAAGAATTATGCCGGTTTCAAAAAAAGAACTAATTGGCAACGAAGAAAAGCAGCACTTCGGTTGACCGTTTTACTTTACTTATTTGTAATGGCATCACTGGTTGCGTTGATTGCAAGAGACGTGGTACTAGTTTGGTTTGGTATTGAAAATGCATCAGTAAGAGCTATTCTTTCTAACCTTCGATGGGTAGTAATTTTTCTTCTATTTTTTTCCTGTATATCGTTTATCTATAAACTGGCTCCCTCCGTGCATAAAAAATGGAAACTGATCAACCCCGGCTCCATTGTTGCCACCAGCTTGATGCTGGTTACCTCGGGTGCCCTTTCCTGGTGGGTAGCGAATTTTGCGCAATATAACCAGCTATATGGATCTATTAGCACGGTCCTAATTATCATGATTTTGATATTTATCAACTCCTTAATTCTACTAATTGGTTTTGAATTAAACGTGAGCATCTACTCACTACAGTCAGTTCGTACAGCAACAAGATTAGACCCTGAGAATTAAATTACGTTAACTCCCAGTCTTTTAATAATTGAAGTTGTGACGGGCCCATTGGTTGCGATCCAGCGTAGTGGCCTGCCTTTTCTTTTTGTCGAAATGCCTCATACAGTGTAACAGCACAAGCCACACTGATATTCAAAGATTGAATAATTCCAACTTGAGGAATTACAAAATTTCCATCCGCCTTGGCTCGAATCTCTTCACTCACTCCACTATGCTCATTCCCAAAAACTAATGCTATCGGAGCTGTAAAATCCATAGCGTATAAGGGAATTGCATCCGCATCCAAGTGTGTGGTAACAACCTTGAATCCTTGCTTGCGAAGTTTCTCAAAACATTGATCAGTATCCTCAAATTGATGTATGGTTAACCACTTGGCTGCACTAGAGGAGCTTCTGGCTCCCCATTTTTTATGGCGTGGGATTTTTGTATTTAATATGTAGAGTTCTTGCACACCCACTGCATCACAGGTTCGCATCACTGCAGAAATATTATGTGGATCAAAAACATTCTCCAATACAACGGTCAAATCAAATTGTCTACGTTGTAAAACAGCTTGCAATTTCTCAAAACGGGCTGGCGTCATACTAATTTATTATTTCAAAGCCGTGTTCTTTCTGTACTAACGGTACACAAACAGTATTGGTTGCTTGGGAAAAAGAACCCATTTGATCTTCCATTTTAAATGCCCGTGCGGGATTTGTTACACAGAGCGAAACGGCTTCCTCTACAGTTAGGCCAACCTTAGTAATGAGATTATTAAAAGCTCCCAGCATAGTTAAGGCAGAACCACTCAACAGCCCATTAGCTACATAATAATCCTTGTTAAGTGAATGTCTGTAAGGGCCCTTATCGCAAGTAGTAACCGCATCAGTAATTACAAACAATCGATTATTCATAACCTGTTTGGATAGCTTAATAACCGACCAGTCTACATGATAGCCATCTGGAATGATGCTTGCCATTACGCTATCATGCAAGTAAGCAGCACCAACTAAGCCTGGAGACCGATGCTGTAAAGGAGACATTGCATTAAAAAGATGAGTAACTAAAGAGACCCCCATTGAAAATGCTTGAATCCCTTGTTCATATGTTGCCATTGAATGACCTGCTGACAGAATTACTCCTGAAGCTACTAAGTAATCCAACACTTCCTTATCACAAATTTCTGGGGCCAGCGTAATCATCTTAATCACTCCTTCACCTTCCAAAAGAAGTTGTTGAACATCCGCGCGTGTAGGAGCTTTTATAAATCGATCATCGTGCGCTCCCCTCTTTTCTGTATTTATCCAGGGGCCCTCTAAATGTAATCCTAAACAACCCATACCCCCATTTTTCCAATACTCCCTAACTGCAACAATTCCACTTTGAATAGTTGCATAATCATTTGTAGCAATTGTTGGTAAAAAATAGTGGGTGCCTGATTTAGCAAACTCCTGACTCATCAAACCGAGTGTTTGATAAGAGGGAAAAGCAGAAAAAAGTCGCCCCGCTGCTCCATATACCTGCAAGTCAATAAAGGAGGGTATTAGCAAATCAATTGTTGGACATTCATGCTGAATAGGCCCTTGATATAGGAGTCTATTGCCACTGAGAACTACTTCCTGATTACTAATCCACTCGTTACCCGTAAATACGGATTTTACATGAAAACGCTTTTCTGCTGACATAATTAAGTACGAACAAGAAAATAGCTTGTTACTTCAACTTGTTCAACGGACGACGAAAGATAAAGCGAGTGATAAAAATACCTTCCCCGTCATCGTTACCAGCATTACTTTCAACAGCAGACGTTACATACGCTAGCTCCCAACCCTGTTGTGTTAATGTATTCAATTTAGATGTAATCACCGCATCGTTAGATGCAATATTTCTAAAGTTGATACCCCCTAAACTGAAAAAATTGACCAGTTTTGTTTCGTTGAGTTCATCAATTTTCACATCAGAGCGTTTAACGGATCCTTGGCGAGAGTCATTACCGTCTTTTCTTTCTGTGGTTAACTCATCAGCATTAACGGCACCATTATTTTCAATGATCCGTGAACGACCCAGCCCCATTGGGACTATTGACTCAATACTCGTGACAATTTTGAATTCAAATTGTGCGTGAGCTTCTGAAATCAATACGACCAATGCAACTAGTAAAAGAAATTTGGCATTTTTCATAAATGGTATTTTAAAGTGTGAATAATCAACTTCAAATCTCGGAATTATTCTTCATTAACTGAAATACTACGCCAGCCGCAATAAGCTGAACAATACCCATTATCGTAAAAAGTAAATCAAAGGAATAATAGTACGCTAATAGACCCCCTACTGCAAATGCAATACCAGATACAATTTGTGACTGCCCAGTAGACAAGCCCCAGGCATAGGTGTCATGCTCCTTATGTAAACTGGAAGCAAATAAGGCATCCCATACCGGCGTTCCAACTGCCTCTGCTATACCCAGCCCAATTTGTACTAAAAAAGTTCTATAGGCGCGTCAACCAATAAGTAACAAAATGTAAATAGCGCATTAAGCAGATACCCGATAAAAAGTAATTTTGCTTTATACTTTTTCCGGTTAACCAATTTACCCACGAGTATGTAAAACAAGCCTGTGCAAACCAAATAAGCTGACCATGCCCACGTAATATCCAAAATATCTCCCCCAATTTTTTCAGTAAATATTGCATATAGTGGTCCCAGCATCCCTTCCCCAAAATACCAAATGTTAGCACCCCATAATAATACTTTTGTTCTATAGCTTAGTTTCATTGATTTTCTGTTCTGTTTCTCCAGCTAAGACCCACAAAGTGACGGTGTGTTTAATTTCCGGTAACGATAATTATATTTTTGTGGCTTTTCGACTAATAAGCTGCCACTCATTTAACCTTTTACTCCTTCGTTTCCAAATCTCAGCCACCTTTAAGTGATAAGTATTCCGCTTACCATCCATTGTCACGTCAATGGCTGCATTGAAATAAACAGTAGCCATTTTTTTATTATACCCTGGAGGGGTAAATCCATTGGAAATAGTAACGGTTTGCCATGGAAGTTCAACGACAAAACTATCTTCTTTAAAACTATGATAGTCTAAGTAGCCAGTACGCAAATTATTCAGTATATCCATTTGTGTTTCTACCCAACCATTACTATGTGTATAGCGAAGTTTCTTCGAAGTATATAGCTTGATCAGCTCTTCATCACCGCTCACTAGCGCTTGATGATATTCCATAATCGTACGCAATAATGCAACTTTCGTTGGGTCCTGGATTGATACAGCGTCACTAGTAACAGCTGGTTGTGCAAATGCCTTCGCTACATTCAACCAAGATGTTGAAAGAAGTAATAGAAAAAGGAATATTCTCATAAAAGCAAATTAAAACAAAGCCCCGACAAACGTCAGGGCTTTGTTGGTTAGTCGGGACGACTAGATTCGAACTAGCGACCCCTTGCACCCCATGCAAGTGCGCTACCGGGCTGCGCTACGTCCCGTTTCAAGGGAGAATTTCTCCAGGGGAGGGCAAATTTAGCTCTATTTTTCGGATTTTTTAGAACGGGTACTAAGCTATACCTTTGCCTCTTAATGAAGCTCCTCATTAAGCAAGCCCTTGTTGTTGACCCCTCTTCTTCTTTCAGCAACAAAAAGGTTGATCTCCTTATCGAAGATGGTATCCTAACAAAGATTGGAAACATAGCGTCAACTGAAGTTGACAAAATAGTTGCCAGTCCAGGACTTTGTATTTCTCCAGGATGGGTTGACTCCTTCGCACATTTTGCTGACCCTGGCTATGAACACAAGGAAACTTTGGATTCTGGCGCTGCAGCTGCCGCACGAGGAGGATTCACGGATGTGTTAATTGTTCCTAATACCAATCCAATACTTCATAACAAGGCAGGGATTGAATACATTTTACACAAAAGCCAATCTCTTCCCACCACCATACACCCAATCGGTGCTGTAACCAGACAAGCTGAGGGCAAAGAGCTCGCTGAAATGTATGATATGTTTGAAAATGGTGCTGTTGCATTTTCTGATGGGCACCGCTGTATACAGTCTGCAGGTCTGCTCATTAAAGCGCTACAATATGTGAAGGCAATTGATGCAGTTGTTATTCAAGTACCTGATGATTACAGCATCAATCCAAACGGACTAATAAACGAAGGCATTACCTCTACACAATTGGGTTTGCCTGGTAAGCCTGCAATCGCTGAAGAGTTAATGGTGGCTCGTGACCTTGCCCTATGTAATTATGCAGAGTCAAAACTACATCTTACCGGTATTAGCACTGCCAATTCTTTACAATTGATACAGCAAGCAAAAAAAGATTCAATATCGGTGAGCTGTTCAGTTACCCCCTATCACCTCTATTTTTCAGATGAAGACCTTGCTAACTACACAACAAACTTAAAAGTAAATCCACCCCTAAGAAGTAAAGTAGATAGAGAGGCATTGAGAAATGCAGTGAAAGAGGGACTCATAGATTGTATTGCCAGTCATCATATGCCCCACGAATTTGATAGTAAAATAGTTGAGTTCGAACATGCACAGTATGGTATGATTGGGCTTGAAACGGCCTACGCAGCAACCAACACTTCCGTAAAAGGACTCACTCCAATGCGAACGGTTGAAATCTTTTCACTTAATCCCCGTAAAATATTTGGATTAAAGGTGCCTACCATTGCCGTCAATGAAAAATGCTGCTTTACATTGTTTGATCCAACATTGGAATGGGTGCCTTCAAAAGAAGAACTAAAATCACGTTCGTCCAATACCCCATTCATTGGAATGCAACTTCAAGGAAAAGTTGTTGGAACACTTCACTCCAACGCGATTAGTCTTTTTGTATGAAACTAAATCGTATAACTTGGGGTTTGCTTACAGCCTTACTGATGATGGCTATAAGCTGGTTAGGCTTTGTCAACTACATACCCAATCCGACCAACACACAATTGTTGGTGTATGGCTGCTATGCAATTAGCATTTGGTTCCTCCTCTTTTATAATCGAAAGGATAGTCAGTCATTTAAGGACTTTTTCCAAATTGGCTTCAGACACTTTATCCTGGTTACCTTGCTCATGGCGTTATTTACCTACATCTTTATTCAGCTGCACCCTAATTTGGTACAGGAATCTGTAAATCAACTTAAAACTTCACTTAAAGATTCAAATAATAGAACACCAGCCGAAATCGAAAAAGATGTTAAACTCTTTATAGAGGGATACCCCACTGCGATGGTATCCCGAACAATTTTCGGATATTTGGTAACAGGGAGTTTGGTTACAGCCATTAGCTCCTTCTTGCTTACGCTACAAAAGAAATAATGGATTTATCCTTAGTCATACCCTTGCTAAATGAAGCGGAGTCACTTCCAGAGTTAACTCGCTGGATTGAAAAAGTGATGAACCAACACAAATACTCCTACGAGGTGATCTATGTAGATGATGGAAGTGAAGATGAATCATGGCAGGTCATTGAAAAGTTACAGCTAGAGAATCCAAATGTAAAAGGAATAAAGTTTCAACGCAATTATGGAAAGTCAGCAGCCCTACAAGTAGGATTTACTGCAGCATCTGGATACATAGTAGTCACCATGGATGCTGACTTACAAGATTCACCGGAGGAAATTCCGGGGCTTCGCAGCATGATTTTAGAGAAAGGATACGACTTGGTAAGTGGGTGGAAAAAAGTTCGCTACGATAACACGCTTACTAAAAATATCCCCTCGCGCTTTTTTAATGCAGTAACGCGAAGTATGTCAGGTATTCGTTTACATGATTTTAATTGCGGTTTAAAGGCGTATAGAAAAAGCGTTGTCAAGAGTATAGAGGTGTATGGCGAAATGCATCGCTACATACCTGTTCTTGCTAAATGGTCTGGTTTCAAAAAGATTGGGGAAAAGGTAGTAGAACATCGTAAGCGAAAACATGGCGTTTCTAAATTTGGCTGGGATCGTTTTGTTAATGGATTTCTTGACCTTTTGTCCATTTCATTTGTAGGAAAATTTGCTAAGCGCCCAATGCACTTTTTTGGCTTATGGGGATCCCTCTGCTTTTTGGTGGGATTTTTTGTGGCTGGCTTTCTAGTAGTCTCTAAACTAGTGGATACTAATTTTGCACTTACCAACAGACCTGGCTTCTATATTGCACTAACCTTATTGGTAATTGGCATGCAATTATTTTTAGCTGGATATCTGGGCGAACTCATCGCAAGAAACTCCCCCACTCGTAATCAATACCTCGTAGAAACACAAATAGGTTTTTAATGCCTGACATCATTATCATAGGTCCGGCGCATCCGCTTCGGGGTGGTGGTATTGTTAGTTTCAACGAAAGACTTGCCTACGCATTTCAAGAAGCCGGACACCGTTGTGAAATATGGTCATTCTCCTTACAGTATCCTGGCTTTTTATTTCCAGGAAAAACGCAGTTCGTAACTACACCCCCTCCTGCTGGATTAACAATCCGAACGCTGATTAATTCAGTCAATCCGTTGAATTGGATTAAAGTGGGCATGCAACTAAGAAAGAAAAATCCATCACTAGTCATAGTACGATTCTGGATTCCCTTCATGGGTCCTTGTCTCGGCACCATTTTACGTTTTCTTAATAAACGGCAAACAAAAGTTATTTGCATAGCCGATAATGTAATCCCCCACGAAAAAAGACCCGGCGATTATATATTCACGCGATATTTTGTAAAGAGCTGCGATGGTTTTGTAACCATGAGCAACTCGGTATACAAAGACTTGAATAAAATTGCACCGAACAAACCCGCAAAACTCACCGTTCATCCGTTATATGATCAATTTGGCCCCCCGCTATCAAAAGAAATAGCGCGTGAAAAATTAGGTTTAAATGCCCACGATAAAATCATATTATTTTTTGGTTTTATCAGACCCTACAAGGGATTAGACCTACTGCTAGCGGCCATGCAAGATCCTCGACTTCAATTGATGGATATAAAATTGTTGATTGCCGGAGAGTTTTATGAGAATGAAAGCCACTACCACCAGTTGATTCAAACATACCAATTAACAAATCGAGTTATTCTTCACACAAATTTTATTCCAGATCAAGAAGTGGGTATTTACTTGTCTGCAGCAGATGTAGTGGTGCAGCCCTACAAAACTGCCACGCAAAGTGGGGTGACTCCCCTTGCCTACCATTTTGAAAAACCCATGATTGTTACCAATGTGGGAGGGCTTCCAGAAATGGTACCGCATGAAAAAGCCGGCTTGGTTTGTGTACCAAAAGCAATAGAGATTGCAAATAGTATAGAACTATTTTACAAAAAAGATCCATCCTATTTTACCGCAGGCATAAAAGAGGAAAAAAAGAAATATGAATGGTCCACAATGATTGATACCCTATTCACGTTGCATATGGAGCTCAAATAATGTCAAACATGCGCTACAAGCTATCGCTACTTTTACTACTTTCCGTGATGGTACTATGCAGGGTTTCAGCGCAAGTAAATTCAAGCCCTATTTCTGCTGGTGCTTTCAAACAATTACAATCCAAGGAGGATACATTAAAAGATTTTGCGTTTTATCTCACCACGGATAGTTTACCGGAGGAAAGAATGATTGCGGATAGTGTTTTTACCCGAACCTTAGTTCGTGCTTTACAAATTCCCTTCTCATTCTACTACCCTTTTGATTCTGTTTTAGGAGTCTCAAAAAAGTACGCTCCCGACTCAAGCTTTCGAATAATTACTTGGAATCTCCAATACAATGATTACTACAATCGTCAGCGAGGTGCCATCCAAGTCAATTCAAAAGATGGTAAACTCAAACTTTTCCCCTTACGAGATGCCTCAGAGTTTACAGATCATCCAACAGATTCTGTTCGTACTACAAAAAATTGGATTGGCGCTCTTTATTACAACATCATTAAAAAAGAGAGCCAAGGAAAATCGTATTACACACTTTTTGGACTAGATCCTAACAATTCAAAAAGTACAATCAAGTGGATGGAGGTTCTTCATTTTTCCGCAAAAGGAGAACCTATTTTTGGCGGCCCCTTTTTCAGTTATGAAAGAGATAGTATCCCTAAAAAACCGCAGCCACGTATCAGTCTTGAATACAAAAAAAATGCGCGTGTGCTCATGGATTATGTTCCTGATTTAGACATGATCCTGGTGGATCACCTGATCCCAGAAAATGATGATGCGGAAAGTCCTTGGACCTTTGTGCCTGATGGAGACCAAGAGGGTTTTAAATGGGAAAACGGGAAATGGATACACATCAATAAGGTGTTCACACAAAAACTACAGGACGGAAAAGCACCAAGAGAACTACCCCTTTTTGACCAACCAGGCCAACAAAAGTTACCCCCTGTTAAAAAAGGGAATTAGGTAATTATTCATCTAGTTTAAGCACCGCAAGGAAGGCTTCTTGAGGAACCTCTACGTTACCAATTTGACGCATCCGCTTTTTACCTTCCTTCTGCTTTTCCAATAGCTTACGTTTACGACTGATATCACCCCCATAGCATTTGGCGGTAACATCTTTTCGCATGGCAGAGATATTTTCACGTGCAACCACTTTTGCACCAATAGCTGCTTGTATGGCGATTTGAAACTGCTGACGCGGTAATAATTCTTTTAATTTTTCACAAAGCTTTCGTCCAAACTCCTGCGCCCTGCTTCGGTGAATCAATGCTGACAACGCATCTACTTTATCACCATTTAAAAGTATATCCATTTTGCAAATATCACTCTCACGATAACCAATAGGATGATAATCGAATGAAGCATACCCTCTGGTTTGTGATTTGAGTTTATCATAAAAATCAAATACTATCTCAGTGAGTGGCATTTCAAAAATCAATTCAACACGGGTAGGTGTTAGGTAGCTCTGATTTATTAGAATCCCTCGCTTGCCTAAACAAAGCGTCATAATATTTCCAATGTACTCAGGCTTGGTAATGATCTGCGCTTTGATAAAGGGTTCATCAATATGATCCGTTTTTACTGGATCTGGAAATTCAGTAGGGTTGTTAACTATAATGGTTTCAGCCTTGGTGGTAGTAGCAATGAAACTAACGTTAGGAACGGTGGTAATCACCGTCTGATTAAACTCACGTTCTAATCGCTCTTGGATTATCTCCATGTGAAGCATACCGAGAAAACCGCAGCGAAATCCAAAACCCAGTGCCTGAGAAGTTTCAAGCTCAAACGTCAAAGAAGCGTCATTAAGCTGGAGTTTATCCATGCAATCCCTTAATTCTTCAAACTCATCTGTGTTCACTGGGAAAATTCCGGCAAAAACCATTGGCTTTACTTCCTCAAATCCCTTTATCTGCTCCGGCGCTGGGTTGGAGACAAGTGTGATTGTATCCCCTACTTTTACCTCCTTTGCGTTTTTAATTCCCGTAATGATATAACCCACATCCCCAGTGGTAACTTCTTTCTTCTCGGTCATTTTCAGCTTAAGAATTCCCACTTCATCTGCACCGTATTCCTGGCCGGTAGAAACAAACTTTACGCGATCCCCTTTTTTTATTGAGCCATTCAATATTCGGTAGTAAACAATTATCCCTCTGAATGAATTGAAAACGGAGTCAAAAATCAGCGCTTGTAAGGGAGCATCTGCTTTGCCTTTTGGAGCTGGAATTCTCTCAACGATTGAGGCCAAAACCTTTTCCACACCCAAACCTGTCCGTCCACTGGCGTGCAAGATTTCTTCTCTTTTACATCCTATCAATTCAACCATTTGATCCTCCACTTCTTCGATCATTGCCCCATCCGTGTCAATCTTGTTGATTACTGGAATAATATCAAGATTATTTTCAATTGCAAGATATAAGTTGCTGATAGTCTGTGCTTGAATGCCTTGAGTGGCATCCACTAATAGGAGACAACCTTCACAAGCTGCCAGTGCCCGACTCACTTCATAACTAAAATCTACATGACCCGGTGTGTCTATTAAGTTTAGGATATATTCCTGCCCGTCCGAATGCTTGTAATTGATTTGAATGGCATGGCTTTTAATAGTAATACCCTTCTCTCGCTCTAAATCCATGTCATCCAATACCTGGTCCATCATGTCTCTTTCAGAAATAGTGTTGGTAACCTGTAAAAGACGATCAGCCAGGGTTGATTTACCATGGTCAATATGTGCGATTATGCAAAAATTCCGGATATTCTTCATGAATCAAAGGCCGCTTTTAGCGGTGCAAAGGTAGCCCTTTTCAAGCGATCATTTCGAGGAAAGATGCTTGATTCTATTCCAAATAGCATCCATTTCTTCAAGAGTCATTTCACTCAGCGTTTTATTCCCCTTTTGCGCCTCTGCCTCCATTAACTGGAAACGAGTAACAAACTTTTTATTTGTTCGTTCTAATGCGTTTTCAGGATCCACATTCAAGAAACGGCCGTAGTTTACTATTGAAAAAAGCAGGTCACCAAACTCTTCCTCTATTTGTTGTTGCCGCTGAGCCTGCTGACTTGGATCTGTAATTGCAGTTACCTCTTGTTCTAGCTCTACCATTTCTTCTTTTACTTTTTCCCATACCTGATCGGCATGCTTCCACTCAAACCCCACTTGTTTTGATTTTTCTTGTAATCGCATAGCTTTCACAAGCGCAGGTAAACTAACTGGAACCCCACTCAACACAGACTTTTTGCCTTCTTTCATTTTCAACTTTTCCCAATTTCGTTTCACCTCATGTTCGTCCTGAACTATCACATCACCGTAAATATGCGGATGCCTATCAATTAATTTTTTACAAATCCCCTCCACCACATCATTAAAGGTGAAAGCATTTTCCTCCGCAGCAATTTTTGCATAAAAAACAAGGTGTAATAATAAATCGCCTAATTCTTCTTTTATGGCAGGCAGATCTTGATTAGTAATAGCATCAGCCAATTCGTAAGTTTCCTCAATAGTAAGTTGGCGTAATGAGGAAATTGTTTGTTTCTGGTCCCATGGACATTTCTCGCGTAAATCATCCATGATTGAAAGTAGTCTACTCATGGACTGATCTGCACCGGAAGGCATTGATTTCATGATTCAAATGTAAGAAAAGCCCCTACAGCTTAGGGTCTAATGAAATCTGAGATTTTACTTACTTTTACACAAATACTTTACTTTGAAAAATGCGGCTCGAATATTATTACTGATCGGTTTTACTTTTTCACTGTTAGGATTCCAGTGCGAAAAGCAAGTAAATGGCCCACTCTTAAAGGGGAAGTTAGCTGTCAACGGAATTTGCGCAAACATCACTATTACCCTAGTAGAGGGTACACTCGATCCTGGACAATTTGAAAATAGCTGGACTGACCCTACCACCGGATTAACTTACCAAAATGCATTTCGCTTAGCGAACCCCTGTCAGTTCCCCGGCCATATTAGAGAAGGAGATGAATTTTATTTTCGCGTCACCACGCGCATGAATGAAAATTGTGCAACCTGCCTCGCGTTCTACCCCACACCACAGACGGCTCTTGCCATACAGGTGGAATAAGTACTAGATGCGCCAGTAATCTGCACGCCAACTTACAATTGCCCCTTTTATTTGCTTTGCCGTCATTTTTTCATTAAGCGCACGAGCTGCAAGTGCTGGAAATTCATCATCTGAAGCAAAACGCAGGGCAATGATTTGACTCATTCGTAATTGTTGATTCAATACAGTACCCGTTAACCTAAAATGACGAAAGTTTTCCTCACTACGAATTACACGATCTTGTACTTTCAATGCATAAACACGTAATAGCGCTGCGGTGCTAGTCAATGTCAAGCTTATAATAAAAAGTAAAATAGGATGCCAGCTGTTTGCAGGATTACAAAAAAGCATCCAACCACTCGCTATCAGACTTCCAATTGCTAATGGTGCAATAAAGTAATGATAGGTAGGATGTAAGCGAGAATGATTACTGAAGTTTTGGACAGGTTTCATAATTAGGATTTTATGTAAAATTAAAAATCCCGCACTTCATGTAGGACTTTTAATTTGTGACTTGGACTGGATTACTTTCAGTGATTCTCTACGTCCTACGAGGAGGCTTACAGTGCGCTGTACTTGATTGCACCGGCATCTGACCAAACAATAACGCCGCTAAAAAATTGGGTCGAGGTTTGTTGTAACCCTAACGTCGTATCGCCGGTACTACAGGCAATGGCCCCGGTAAGCCCCGACTGTCTATACACCCAAAGGGGCAAGAGTACAAATAGAAATTGAACGACTCTCATTTGCTTTAAAAAAAAGGGACCTGAAAACAGATCCCTTTTTAGTTGCGTTTTGGTTTACTATTAATAGCCTTCGTTCTGTACCAATTGTTTGTTTACATCCATCTCGCGCTGCGGAATGGGCATAATTAGCTTTGGAGAGTTCCAGGCAAAAGATCCTACGTTGGTTTGTAAACGCTTTGCCTCAGGAAGGTTATGTCCTTCAAAGGCCAACTCGAGGAAACGTTCGCGGGTTATATCATTCAGCGTAAGTGTGGTCAGAGGCGCTAAGCCGGCTCTGGTGCGAATTGTATTTACATCGGCCAGCGGGGTGGCGCCTACTGTCGTGCTAGAACGGAAATTACACTCGGCACGGGTCAAGAACATTTCGGCTAAGCGAATAACCGGTACATCGCCAAATCGATCGAGGTGCTTTTGCGTATAGAAGCTACCGCCAGAGAGTACAAAGAAATTACGACGGTCACCGGCTTCGTACAAGGCAACGTGGGCAGGGCGAATCTTACAATCACTTCTGCCGGCAGTACCCGGGGTTATAGTTCTTCCGAAATACGTATTGATAGCATTGGTACCATCTTGGGTGGTAACCTTAACGCCAAAAAGATACTCTGTTGGCATGACACCACCATTATTGATCATGGTATACCACAAACGGGTAAAGTCAGTATTCAGACTACGACCACTCCCTGCAATAACACGATTTGCAGCATCACGAGCAGCAGCAAAATTCTTTTGCATCAGCTGCACACGGGCCAGCATGGCAGCGGCTGCCCACTTGTTGGCATAAAATCCGTTCGAGCTGGGTAAGATCGACTCGGCACGGGTAAGATCCGTTACAATTTGAGTATAGACGGCTTGCACCGAGCTTCTGGGCTTGTAATCTGCTTCGGTTACGCCCCGTGTGGGGGTCAGTACCAAGGGTACTCCCGGATTAGCATTGGCATCTCCGTCACCTACCGCCTTGGCAAAAAGACGCACCAACTCAAAATAAAGAGTAGCGCGAATAAACAAAGCCTCACCCTCTACCGAATTTTTCTTGGCAACTGATGAGGTTACCTTATCGACGGCACTCAGCACGTTATTACAACGATTGATCGTGTTGTAAGACGAGGACCACGTGCTGGCAGCAAAGCTATTATTTGACACCATCAGTCCGTTCCACGCATCGTTCAAGCCGGCGAATGTTCCGGTAAAATTGATGTTGGTAGAATTACCGATCAGGTCGTTCAGCACCATAATCTCGCCACCCAATGTGGCGGCACTTTGTATACCGTCATAGCAACCGACTAAGGTTACCAGTACATCGCCCTCTGTATTAAGAGCAAGATCTTCTGCAATACTCTGATACGGTGCAATGTCGAGGCGCTTTTCACAACCAGTGATTGTAACACTGGTCAGAGCAAGAAGCAAACTGCTGTTGGCGACAATTGATTTTAATAGTTTCATATCCTTGAATTAAAAAGATTAGAAGTTAACATTTACACCCACCAAGATAGTTCTGGGCTGAGGTGGCGTATAGAAATCATTACCCTTGGCAATATTCGAGTCAAAAGTGTCGGCATTGACCTCGGGATCCCAATAAGGATACTTGGTAAAGGTCAAGAGGTTTTGACCAGATACATACACCCGAAGCTTCTCCATCTTTAACTTAGCCAGCTGCTTGCTGTTAAGGGTATACCCAAGAGAAAGGGTGCGCAGACGAACATAAGAGCCATCTACAATGTAGCGACTGCTGGCCTGCGAACCATTTACACGGTATAGACGCACTTGGGGAATATCGGTAATATCACCGGGCTTTCTCCAGCGGCGCAACTGATCGGCCGTATTATTGTCCTCGTACAGCATGCTGGCCGAAGAGTAACGGCCCATGCCGTAAATATTATTTTGGTTACCCTGTACGCCGTTAAAGAAGATGGTCATATCAAAACTCTTGTAAGAGAAGTTGTTGGTAAAACCAAAGATCATATCGGGGTTGGGGTCACCCACTACCACACGCTGTGCCTCTGCATAGTTGCTGGTAGTAGTACGATCGATCGTTCCGTTAGCGAGTTTAACATTCTTATAAAAAAGAGCATTTCCGTTGGCAGGATCAACACCGGCATATTCGGGAGTATAGAAAACGCCCACATTATATCCCTGCTCTACGCGGTTCATGCTGCTTACGCCTCCATTGATAATCTGACCTTGGATATCGGTCACCTTACCTCTGTTAAAGGCTAAGTTGATGTTGGTAGACCATTTGAAGGCCCCTACCAGATTTTGTGTGTTTAGCACAAACTCCCATCCACGGTTCTCTAACTTACCCACGTTTCTAACTTGGCTGTTAAAACCAGTGGTAGCAGGAATGTTCACATTGAGTAACAATCCGTCTGTTTTCTTAATGTAGTAATCAATTTCACCAGTAATTCTGTTATTAAATAATCCATAATCGATACCCGCATCGAGCTGAGCCGTGCGCTCCCACTGTAGATCGGGGTTACTCAATTGAGAAGGGCGCTGACCCGCGGCACCGGCATATCCGGCGTCACCCGCAAAGAGTCCCAATTGAGGAAAGTTGCCGATCTCGGCATTACCCACAATACCATAAGAGGTACGAAGTTTCAAGAAGCTGATCTGACTCAATTTGCTCATGAATCCTTCGTTAGACAAGATCCATCCGGCAGAAACGGCCGGGAAGAAACCCTGACGAGCATTCTTTCCGAAACGAGAAGAGGCATCGATACGACCGCTCGCCGACAAGATGTAATTCTCTTTGAGAATATAGTTGGCACGAAGAAAGTAAGACAAGAAACGAAAATCGGTCTGCGAAGAACTACCGCCCGATTTGGTAGCGGCACTGGCGATCTTCTGATACGAGTTAGAAGGAAAGTCGGTACCCTCGGTAAAATTATACTTGGCTTGCGACTGCTGGTATTGCATACCCAATGTCGCATTAAGGTTGTGATCTCCTTTTACTTTTGTATAGGTAAAATAGCTATTCGTATTATAATTGGTAACAAAGGTTCCGGAGTTGGATCCTACCCCGCGTACGGCACGAGTTTGGTTACGAACGGTCTGTGATTGAAAGTATCCCTCTTCGTTTTGACTTAAGAAATCCAAACCAAACTCTGTTTGAAAGATAAGTCCGGGAGCAAGCTTGGCCTTAAAATAAGTATTGCCGAACGTACGATACACATCTTGCGTAAACTTGGCATACTTAACAGTCAGCAGCGGATTATAATACAGAGGAATATTTACATCACCGGGAGGTGTTCCGGCATCAAGCCCGGTGTTAGGGTCCAGAAACGGAGTCATGGGCATCAGAGCGATGGCCTGCAATGGATTTGAGAAGGCGTTGTCATCGGGCAACCTTCTGTTATAGGTACGAGACAAGCTCAAAGACACACCCAAGTCTAACCACTCATTGGCTTTCTGGTCAATATTCAATCGACCGGTAGAACGAACCAAGTCGTTACCGATAATGGTACCGGTCTGCTCCAGATGCTGAAACGAAGAGAAGAACTTCGTGTTGGCACTACCGCCACGAAGTTGCAGATCGGCCTGACGATAGGGGCCTTTTTGAAAGACCGCATCTTGCCAGTCATATGATTTGCGTGGATCAGCCGACCATTGGCCATAGCTGAAGTAGTCCATCACATCGTCCTTGACGTAAGTGGTCCAGCTGCTAGGACTTGTAAGTGGTGTTCCAGACAGATTATCTCTGTAAGCGGCTCCTTCGAGTATCAACTCTGCATACTCTTCTGAGTTAAGCATATCGAGACGCTTGGTAGCCTCGCTATATCCGGTTTGAAAATTAAAAGATACAGAGGTCTTACCGGCTTTACCACGCTTAGTGGTGATCAGCACAACCCCGTTGGCGGCGCGAGAACCATAGATGGCACCGGCAGAGGCGTCCTTTAATACTTCGATAGACTCAATATCGTTAGGATTGATATCGGTAAGCGGATTCATGTCTCCACCGTAGCGGCTTTGGTCGTCTGTGGTAATGGGAACACCATCCAATACATACAAGGGCTGGCTATTGGCGCTGATCGACGAGTTACCGCGTACACGAACGGTAACAGCCTGCCCCAACTTACCGGATTGACTATTAACGAACACCCCGGCGGCCTTGCCCTGCAGAGCAGCATCCACACTGGGGGTGGGCATAAACTCAATATCTTTTCCTTTAACGCGGGCAATATTGCCGGTCAGATCTTTTTTGATCTGGGCACCCCCGAAACCGGTCACCACCACCTCAGAAAGGGAACGGGTGTCGGCAGCAAGAGAAATAGTTGCACGATTTGCACTGGCGCTGAATTCTTTGGCCTCATAACCGACCGCAGATACGACCAGCACCGTGCCGGGAGCTGCATTCAGCGAAAAATTACCTTGTGCATCTGTCGTTGTACCCGAGCGGGTTTTCTTGATCTGTACCGAGGCAGAGGCCAGCGGATTACCCGCTTCATCGGTTACCTTACCGGTTACCGTTACATTCTGCGCCCAGGTTAGACCAGCAACCAGCAGCAGGCAAACGAGTTGAAAAAGTCGTTTTTTCATGTTTGATTTTATTTGTAACAAATATATAATTTCTGTTAAATTTTAGTGAAAAAGTTTTTACACCCTGGGCTACGGCAAAGGACGCTCTACACAATAGACAAAATTCTTTCGTGGGGCCTCTCCATAGTAGGCAACCGTTACCTCATCGATAACCTTGGCCTGCCCTTTGCTGGACGGAGTTCGAACGAAATAGAACACGATATATCTATCATGCAAAAGGGGTAATTATAAATTGGCGTTCAGATTACTGGCGCATCTAGAACTTATTCTGCCTGTATGGCAAGAGCCGTTTGTGGTGTGGGGTAGAATGCGAGGCAGGTTGCACAATTTTCATTCACGCGCGTGGTGACGCGAAAATAAAATTCATCTCCTTCTCTAATATGGCGGGGAACTGACAGGGGGTTGCTAAGCGGAACGCTTTTGGGTAAGTTAATCCGGTGGTAGGGTCAGTCCAACTATTTTCAAATTGTCCAGGATTGAGCGTACCCTCTATTAGGGTACTTTGTTAGATCACGGCACTTGTAAGTGTCAAGAAGCAACATTCCGCGAAAATTTTAAAGTTCAACAAACCTGATCTTTACATCTCCAAAACTTGAAGAAGCCGATACCGTGGTGCTCCCTTTACCGATTTGAATTTTCTTGGTTGATTCAATATCCACTTCGTTCCCCTTTACACTTATTTTACCAAATCCAGTACTTAAATTCAATCTGCAAGCTTCTTCTTTACTAAGCAATCTGCAATCTATATCACCATAACCGGAAGAAAGTTGAAGTGATTCGTCCGCTTTTATTTTATAAGCCTTGATGTCGCCGTATTTTGTAGATAGATTCACCTTGCCATTTGCCTCATGTAAAGTAATATCGCCATAGCCGGACTGTAAATTGACATTCCCAATCAGTGACTGCGCCTCAACATCCCCATATTTTGTATTTAATTCGATGCTTGCACCGGAAAGCTGTTTGGCTATTATATCTCCATAACTGGAGTTGACGCGTACGGTGATGTTTTTGGGTACAGTCAGCGATACATTGCTTATTACTTTTCCATAAGTAAATACGCCTACCATAACCCCTTCTCTATTTTCTACTGAAATAAAAAGTGTTGAACCCGACTTTTTATAGGCAACCGTACTGCCAGATTTTTTTCCTGTATAAATACCCTTTATTTGATAATCATATTGGTAGTTGAAGGCGATGTTATCTCTCTCACTGCCCTCGATACTGATCTGAGAGGGATACTTGCCAGTTAATACCAATTCAGTTACTCCCGAAAAGATTGTGTCAATAGTTAGCATCTTTGAGTTGGTTGTCCAAACCCCCGAGGTATCAACTGTTTCACTTGTGGTGATGGACCCTTGGCTGTTATTAATAGGAGCCAGACTAGTACTAATTTGACTTTTTGTGGTAACCTCTTTAGTGGCATTCATTTCTTCTTTATCGTCACTCGAGACGATAGGAATTGGAATAATTTGATGCATGGCAGGTCCCGGGTAAGTCGTAGGCAGGCTGGGATCTTTTACCGGTAATTTCTTATGCGATGGTTTTTCATTATTTTCTGGTGAAGCGGGGAGGTTGTATAATTCCTTATTAACAGGGATGGGCGATAGGTTAGCCTTATCCGGCGTTTGATTTCTCTGAGGTGTTAAAAATACTATTGCACTAGTTATAATAATAGTAATGCTTGCTGTCATGAGTATGATTTTTGATTTTGTAAGTAAGGGAGCCGAATCGGTGCTAGAAAAGTCAACTTTGCCATCATTGACCCACCTAGACACATCCTCAATTGATGTTTCTGCGGGAGAATTGCGCAGATCTGTAAATAACCGTTGTAGTAGTTCTTCATTCATGGGGTATGTCTTTAAATTCACTTTTTGCAGAAAGCAAGCTTAACAATTTCTTTCTTCCTCTTGATAGTTGTTGTCGTATCGCCTCTTCTGTCTTTTGCTGAAATCCTGCTATTTCTTTTACCGAAAAACCTACTATCTCAAAAAGTATCAGTGCTTCGCGTTGCTCAATGGGTAGCAGCGAAAGAGCTTTGTACAATTGCTCGATCTCAGCCTGTCGATCGGCTGCTGGCTGCGTTATTGCCTTGGCTATATCCATTTCGGTAAGCGCTTCGTATTGAACTTTTTTTCGTTGATTCGATAATATTCTTATTGCAATGCCAAACAGGTAGTACAAAAACTTGTCCGGCTCTTGCAGCTGATTGAATTTTGTATACGCGATCAAAAGTGTCTCCTGCATAAGGTCCTTGAATGGCATTTGTCCATACGAACGCGCCTTACAGAACCGCTCAAACGATTGATGAACAGGCTCATAAAGGGTCAAAAACAGTTTCTTATCTTGGCTCATAAGAACCTTATGAGGGGTCGGTTTACGTGTATGTGTGCGGGAATAAAAAAAAGTGACAATGGGAATGAAAATTTTTGAACTTTAATTGCAAAGTACAATCTCTTTTCTCTTGGCTGTGAAAGACTGGATTACTTTCAATGATCCTCTACGTCCTACGAGGGGGCTTACTAACAAAAAAGTCCTGGCTCGCTTCGCTCACCTGTCCTTTCTATTTGTCTGCTCTGGCAAGCGAGCTAGCCACTCACCAATTAAAAAAGCCCTCAACACTTCGTGTTGGGGGCTTTGTGCCCAGGACTGGATTACTTTCATTGATCCTCTACGTCCTACGAGGGGGCTTACTAACAAAAAAGTCCTGGCTCGCTTCGCTCACCACGATATTTTTTCTGTCCGCTCCCCGAAGCAAGCTTAGGTCGCGGCCATAAAAAAATCCCGCACTTCGTGCAGGACTTTTTTATTCGTGCCCAAGACTGGATTCGAACCAGCACGCCGTTTCCAGCGCTACCACCTCAAGGTAGTGCGTCTACCAATTTCGCCACCTGGGCCGGCTCCTTACTAAAAGGGGTTGCAAATATATGAAACTATTT